>Ga0163223_100351_pt1 | contig 15392 bp, 8 predicted proteins | sample MSEWel2016_02_17_2_FD_113147 | JGI IMG/M metagenome (GOLD analysis project Ga0163223, IMG submission 113147) | Subsurface microbial communities from deep shales in West Virginia, USA - MSEEL Well Study Marcellus 5H_2016_02_17 ...
ATTGCCTTCGGCGAAAATTTTTGGAGATTTGTCAAGGGTTTTAATGAAAAAAGTGGAGGTTTTTTAAAAACATGGAGTTCAAAGCACTGATTTTTCGGGCTTTGTAATTCCGAGAGACTATTAAAACATTTAGGAGGATTAGCGATGAAGAAATTAATAACTATATTGATTGTATTGGGCATCATTAGTGCCATAGTGATTCCAAGAATCATACCCAAGGATGAAGAAAATAGTGATGAGGCATTAGTTAAAAAGGTGACGGTTGAAGGTGAGGCTGCAAGGGTTGAAACGGTTGAAACTTATATAGAGCTTATCGGAAGTACCTATGCAAAATCCAGTGTACCTGTAATGGCTCCGGTCCCCGCGGATGTCGATAATATACATATTGCGGTAGGAGATTACGTAGAAGAAGGGCAAGTCTTGTTTAGTCTTGATCCAAGTGATGTTGAGAATCAAGTAACACAAGCACAGTTATCTGTCAATCAAGCCCAAGCATCAGCTAATCAGGCCGGTGTAGGCATTAGCAGTGCACAAGGAAGTATTAAATCCGCGGAACTTGCATATGAACTTGCCAAAAGCAACTATGAGATGAGCCTGGAAAATTATGAGTTTTCTGTAGATAATTTAGAAAAAAATAAAGAATTATATGATCAAGGTATTATTTCAGAAGTTGAATATGAGCAAATACGCTTACAAGCCTCTCCGGAGTCACTAACCATTTTGAAAAAACAATTAGAACAAGCGGAGCAAGCATTAAATCAGGCTCGACTAGGTGCTAATCAAGCGAGTGCCTCTTATGCACAAGCTTCTGTCGGAATCGATATGGCCAGAGAAGGTTATGAGGTAGCTCTAGAAACATTAAATGACCTTGAAGTGACTGCACCAATTTCCGGATATGTGACAGCATTAAATCTAACCGAAAATGCTATGGCATCCAATCAACAAGCGGCAATTGTTATTGAAGATCTTGGACAAATCAAGGTAACAGCTTCAGTAACACCGGAGACAATTCGTAAAATTAATAAGGGTGACCAACTTCAAGTGATGATCGGTTCTTTTGAAGAACCCTTTATGGGTGAGGTGACAGCAGCCTCATTATCAGCCGATAGTGCCACGCGATTATATCCCATTGAGATTATCATCGATAATGCAGATGGGCGTATTCGACCGGGAATGTTTGCGACCATTCAAGTGATTAATGAACAAAGTGTCTCAGCTGTAACGATACCATCAGAGGCAGTATTGCCCCACAATGGTGGCTATATCGTTTATCGAGTTGTGAGTGAAAATAAAGCAGAGCCTGTTGATGTTGAGATTGGAATGGATACAGGCTATAAGGTTGAGATTATCAAAGGCTTATCAGAAGGAGATGTGGTCATCACAAAAGGAGCAGGACTGATTAATGAAGAGACAGAGCTCAACGTGATAAGGGGGAATGAATAATGAATGTTTCATCTTTATCCGTAAAACGACCGGTAACGACGGTTATGTTTATCCTCATCATTGTTTTGTTCGGTCTGGTTTCAGCAACACGATTGCCCATTGACCTCTTTCCGAATATTGAGATACCGGTAGCGATTGTAAGTACATCGTATTCAAACGTCGGACCGGAGGAAATCGAAACCTTGGTAACACGTCCAATTGAAGAAGCTGTTGGAACGGTATCAAATATCGATACGATTCAGTCGATGACCATGGAGGGTTCGTCGATTGTTATTATTCAGTTTAAGTTTGGTACAGATATGGATTTTGCAGCACTAGATATTCGTGAAAAAGTGGATTTGGTTAAAGGCATGTTGCCGGATGGAGCTTCAGATCCAATGGTTATGCAGATTGATGTGAATTCGGAAGCCGTTATACAAATGTCGGTGTCCGGTGCAGATGTAGCCACCCTACAAAACTATGCAGATGATGTGGTTAAACCGGCCATTGAACGCGTGCAAGGTGTTGCTTCTGTAAGTGTGTCCGGTGGATTTAATGAGTATGTGTCCGTTAAAGTCGATACACAAAAAATGAATGCTTATGGGCTTACTATTGATACTCTTGCTAGCATGTTGGCAGCAGAAAATATTAACTTGCCTGCAGGTACAGTGAATAAAGGCGATAAGAGCTTTTTACTAAGAACTGTTGGAGAATTTGAAAGTGTTCAGGAAATTCAAAATATACCACTGACAACAGCTACAGGCGGTATTGTCCGCCTCTCTGATGTAGCCAATGTGAATATGGCCCAAGAAGAGATGACATCCATTACAAAAGTTAATGGTGAGGAAGCGGTAAGTGTAGCTGTGCAAAAGCAGTCAGGTGTTAATACGGTTGCAGTTGCAAATGACGTCCTTGAAGAAATTCAGAAGTTGGATGATGCGAGTCCATATGAATTAAAAGTTATTTTGGACCAGTCAGAGTATATCAAGGATACTATTAGTCAAGTCGGGCAAAATGCAATCATCGGTGGTATTTTAGCCGTTATTATTTTGTTGATTTTCTTGCGAAGTATTCGAAGTACCTTAATTATTGGTTTATCCATGCCAATATCTGTTATTGCAACAGGTATTTTGCTTTATTTTGCGGGGATTACCTTGAATATTATGACACTGGGTGGTCTAGCGCTGGGAATTGGTATGCTGGTGGATAACTCTGTTGTTGTTCTAGAGAACATCTATCGATTTGTTCAAGAGGGCTATGAGAAAAAAGAAGCGGCCATTAAAGGTGCAGCAGAAGTAGCCATGGCTGTAACGGCATCGACATTAACAACGATCGCGGTATTTTTACCCATGGTTTTTGTTGAAGGAATTACATCCATTATGTTCCGGGAATTTGCATTGACGGTGACATTTTCACTGGTTTCATCCCTAGTTGTTGCTTTGACCCTGATTCCGATGTTAGCCTCTAAACTTTTAGTCATTGATGAATTCGAGGGAAAACATCATGAAACGCGATTTCCAATTATTGGAGCTATTTTAGACCAATCTGATAAGGTCTACAAAGGTTTAGAAGAAAAGTATCGCTCCTTACTGGGATGGTCGTTAAAACATAAGAAAACAGTTGTTATGATTGCTGTTGTTACTTTTATTACCAGTATTATTTCCATAGCATTTATTGGGATGGAGTTTATTCCGGAGTCAGATGAAGGAACCTTTACGATTGGGGTTGAACTTGAAGCCGGAGCTAAAGTTGAAGAAACAGATGCTGTCATGATGGAAGTTATTGACAAGATCATGGATATTGAGAGCCTTGAATATGTGTTTTCAACCACATCCGGGAATAATTTCTTGGGTTCGGATAATAATGTTGGAACAATTAATGGTGTTTTGGTCCCCTTGTCCGACCGTGACGTCAGTGTATTTGACGTTGTCAATGAAGTCGAAAAACGTGTTGCAGATATTCCGGGAGCAATCATTACGGTACAGGCACAAAGCTCGATGCGTATGATGACCGGAGGTAGCCCGATCTCTATACAAGTTAAGGGTGACGATTTAGATGGCTTGAAAAGAGTTGGCGATCAAATTGTTCAGGAAATTAAAGGCGTCGAAGGAACAAGAAATGCATCAAGTAGCATGGAAGATCCGATTACACAGGTTGCAATTCGACTTCGTGATAATGATGCAGCTCGATTTGGACTGACGACGGCGCAAGTATCAAATGCGGTTAAAGCCATGCTCGATGGACGTGTAGCGACACGATATAAACTTGAAGGTGAAGAACTAGATGTAGTGATTGAAGGTGATAATCGCTATGGTGAAAATATTGAAAACTTGAAGCAACTTGAGATTAGTTCACCGAGAGGTGGAACGGTTCCCTTGGGAATGATTGCAGATATATCGGAAGAAGTCAGTGCGATTGCCATTAACCGAAGCGATCAGGCGCGCTATATTACCATATCAGCAGATATCTACGGTCGAGATTTAGCCTCGGTTTCAGCAGATATAGAAGAGCGTGTGAATGCATTGAATCTTTCAAGTGAATACCTTGTTGAATTTGGTGGTCAAAACCAAGAAATGGTTGAAGCCTTTGGAGATTTAGGGCTTGCTTTAATCTTAGCTGTCATTCTAGTGTATATGATTATTGCTGCTCAATTTGAATCCTTGCTCATGCCCTTTATTATTATGATGTCAACACCCCTGGCATTTGCAGGTGGCCTCTTGGGTCTCTTTATTACAGGCAGAACCTTAAATATTACGTCGATTATTGGTTTGATTATGTTATCCGGTATTGTGGTTAATAATGCCATCGTGCTGATTGACTATATCAATACGCGTCGTAGCCACGGTGAGAGCCGCGAGGAAGCTATCCTTAATGCGGGTCCCATCCGTTTGCGTCCGATTATGATGACATCCTTAACAACGATTTTAGGCTTGGTCCCATTAACCTTAGGAATTGGGGAAGGTGCCGAACTTCAAGCATCCATGGGTACGGTTGTTATCTTTGGTTTGTTATTATCTTCCGTATTAACCTTGATTTTTATTCCGGTTGTGTATACAATATTTGATAATAGACATATGAAGTTCGTGTCAAATAGAAACCGGAAACAGGAACAACGACTAGCCAAAAGAAATGCACATAGACATGCATAGTTGGGATGGAAATAATGAGTAAAGCACTTGTATTTGCAGAAAAACCCTCGGTCGGTAGAAATATCGCCGGGGTCTTGGGCTGCCAAAGTAAAGGCGGCAAATATTATGAAAATGATAGCTATATTGTGACCTGGGCATTAGGCCACTTGGTAACACTGGCGTCACCGGAAAAATATGGAATTCCCTTTGAAGAATGGACCATGGACCGGTTACCGGTCATACCCAATCCATTTAAATTAGAAGTGATTAACCAGACAAAAAAGCAGTATTACACAGTAAAAAAATTGATGGAGCGTAGTGATGTAAAAACGATTATTATTGCAACCGACGCAGGACGTGAAGGTGAGCTTGTGGCCCGTTGGATGATTGATTTTGCCCATATTAAAAAGCCCATTAAGCGGTTATGGATTTCTTCAGTGACAGATAAAGCTATTAAGGATGGTTTTAAAAATCTCGTTGACGGTCACCGCTATGACAATCTATATCAAGCAGCTGAGACTCGAGCGAAAGCCGATTGGATTGTTGGCCTTAACGGAACCCGTGCCTTATCCATGAAGCACAATGCTAGTTTATCCCTTGGTCGGGTTCAAACTCCTGCATTGGACTTGGTTTTTCAGCGGGAGGAACAAATAAAAACTTTTGTTCCCCGTAGCTTTTACGAAGTTCACGTGGAGATTGATGGCCTTCATTGTCGCCGGATTGATCCTAAGACAAAACAAAGTCGAATCTTTAACCGCAGTGAAGCGGAAGAAGTACAAAAACGCTGTAAAGGAAATGAAGCCAAAATCATCAGTATAAACAAGAAACATAAAAAGTCTTATGCCAGCGGACTTTATGACTTAACCTTGCTCCAACGGGATGCAAATCGCATCTATGATATGTCTGCAAAAGAGACGCTTAATGCCATGCAAGGTCTCTATGAAAAGCATAAAGTCTTGACCTATCCGCGAACAGACTCAAAATTTTTAACCAAAGACATTGTAGGAACACTCGAAGAACGGGTTGCGGCCTTGAGGCAAACAAGTTATAAAGAGGCTTGCAAAGAAATTATGCGAGGGTCTATTCAAGGGAATCCCTCCTTTGTTAATGACCAAAAAGTTGGCGACCATCATGCCATTATTCCGACAGAAGAACGGCCCAATTACACGGCCTTTAATAACCATGAGACAAAGATATACAATCTCGTTGCTGAAAAGTTTCTAGCTGTTTTGATGCCTCCCTACGAATATATGGAAGTTGAACTCACTCTAAAAATCGGTGAGGACCTCTTTGTGGGTAAAACGCAGACGGATTTAGAACTTGGCTGGAAAAAACTACAGAATGTATCTTTACAAAAAAATAGGCAAATGATTGAAGGAAAAGAAGGCCAGATTATAGGCAAGTATGGTATTGAAGTCAGTGAAGGGAAAACACAAGCTCCGTCATACTTAACAGAAGGAGACTTGCTGCATGAGATGGAAAGTGCCGGTCTTGGTACAGTAGCTACTCGAAGCGATATTATCGAGAAGATCATCAGTAATTTTTATGTAGAACATCAAGGCAAGTTTTTGCGAACGACAAAGACGGGCCGTCAACTGTTGGACTTAGTACCGGATGATATGCGGTCCAAGGATTTAACAGGAAAATGGGAAGGTAATCTGGAAAAAATAGCAAAGGGACAACTTGAAGCAAGAGTTTTTCTTGATGATATCAATATATTCACAAAAGAAATTATTCGTGAAATCAAAAACAGTGACAAAAAATTCAAACATGAAAATGTGTCAACAGAGACGTGTCCAAACTGTGGCAAAAAGTTACTTGTCATTAAAAATAAATATGGGAAAAAATTAGTCTGTCCGGACCGGGATTGCGGCTATAAGAAGAATCTGGCCAAAACGACCAACGCAAGATGTCCACAGTGTCGTAAAAAAATGGACCTTGTTGGAGAAAAAGGAAATGAGACCTTTGTTTGTCGATGTGGATATAAGGAAAAATTAGCAGCCTTTAATCAGCGTAAAGAAAAAAACAGTAAAGCCATGTCAAAGAAGGAAGTACAACGCTTTATCAAGAAAAATGAACAAAAGCAAGAACCATTTAACAATCCTTTTGCAGAAATTTTACAAAAAAAGATTGACAAGGATTAAACATGGTGCTATTCTATATAAGGAAATAACAAACAAGGCACCTTAGGTGTACTATTTAGAAAAGGAGGTAGGACAAATGAAAAAGTTAATGATGAATCCAATAGTTGATAATTTAATTAAATCGATACCCTACCTCAACGGTCATTCTAAGTAGCTGTGTAATAACGTGTGTTATAACATAAGCACGAAAGCATAAGAATGTATTTGAGCCATGGGTATAAGTCCATGGCTTTTTTGACACTTTTTTTAGCCATGGGTAAATGCTCATGGCTTTTTTGTACATTTTTTTACAATAGAGAAAGAGCGAAAAGGACATAAGGGAGGTAGAGAGATGAAACGATTATTAAAGTATTTAAAAGAAAACAAATGGATATACGGATTTGGTGTTCTTGCGATGGGATTTGGAATTTTTATGGATATGTTTAATCCGATTATCACAGGACGAATTATTGATGAAGTTATTGTAGCAGGTGACAAAGAGGTTTTTAAACACTTAAGTATGCTCCTAATTGCCATAACCATCGGGCGTGCAATTATGGGCTATGCAAAAGAAATGTTTTTTGACTTTGGAAGTGTACGTATGATTACATCACTACGCCAAGAGATTTTTGACCATATACAGAGCTTAAGTTATAGCTTTTTTGATTCAAAAAACACTGGTGAGTTGATGACACGAATTAAAGAGGATGCAGATAAGATATGGCATGCAACAAGTTTTGGGGTTATGTTAGTCCTCGAATCATTTATAACTTTGGTGATTGCAACCACATTGATGATACGTATTAGTCTTAGCTTATCGATTATTGCATTTATTACCTTGCCCATACTAGCCTATTTGGCAATAAAGTTAGAACGCAGTATTGGTGAGACATATGAACGCATCAGTGAACAAAATGCAGAGATGAATTCGACGGCACAGGAAAATATTGCCGGTGTACGTCTAGTAAAAGCCTTTGCAAGAGAAAAATACGAAATCAATAAGTTTTTAAAGAAAAATCAAGGGTATTATGACCTGAATTTTAAACAGGCCAAGATTTGGAGTATCTTTTATCCAAGGATTGAGTTTATCAGCAATATTTTGCCGGTTCTCGTAATCGCATTTGGCGGATCTTTGGTTATCGGAGAAAGGTTAACGATTGGTACTCTCGTTATGTTTTCAGGATACACGCAGATGGTCATGTGGCCCATGCGTAATATCGGATGGTTAAGTAACGTTATTGCGGAGGCGATTGCTTCGTCGAAACGGATTGATACGGTGTTCGCCTGTGAAAGTGATATTGTAAATAATCCAAATGCCTTGAAACAAGGAGACATCAAAGGACGCGTCGAGTTTAAACATGTTGGACTTGATCTGAACGGTAGAAAAGTTTTAGATGACGTTAATTTTTCCGTTGAACCGAATACAACATTAGCCATTATGGGAGCGACAGGATCTGGGAAGAGTTCAATTATTAATCTGTTGACACGCTTTTATGATACAAGTTCAGGTCAAGTGCTTATTGATGGCGTCAATGTCAAAGACTATGAACTTAGAAACCTAAGAAGTCATATCTCGGTGGTGATGCAAGAAGTATTTTTGTTTAGCGATACCATTGAGGAAAACATTCTTTTTGGGGCAAAAAACACAAGGCAAGAAGATATTTTGACCAAATCATCGGTAAGCGCCCAAGCCCATGAGTTTATAGAACGCATGGATGAATCTTATAGTACTATTATCGGAGAACGTGGCATTGGCTTATCCGGCGGTCAGAAGCAGCGAATATCCATTGCACGGGCCTTGGCAAAAGATGCAGAAATACTTGTGTTTGACGATAGTACGTCAGCATTAGACATGGAAACAGAATTACGCATTCAAAAAGAGATCAAACAGCTGACAAACCGTACAAAAATCATTGTGGCACATCGGATTTCAGCGGTTAAAGAAGCAGATGAAATACTTGTTCTTGAAGAAGGAAAAGTTGTTGAGCGTGGAACGCATCATGAGCTACTTAAGTTACAAGGGCGATACCATGACACCTTTATGGAACAATATGAAGGAGAGGTGGCTTATGCCAATTAATAATTTTAAAGAAGATGAAGAAACAAAACACGTATTAAAAGTGGTTACAGTAAAACGCTTGTTTTCATATATGCGTGGATATAAAAAAGAGATTCTAAGCGTATTGGGACTTATGTTGATTATCTTAGGTGTAACGGCGGTCAATCCATTACTAATAAAAATCTCTATTGACGATTACATTGTGGCTAAAAACTTTAGAGGACTTTTATACATTGCAGCACTTGCGGTCGTTCTTAATCTCATGGCAGCATTTTGTATTCGAAAAAGAACGCAAATCATGGGGCGTGTCTCCAATAAAGTACTCATGGAAATTCGACAAGAGCTTTATGAACACATTCAAAAATTGTCCTTTAACTTTTTTGATCATCGGCCGGTGGGGAAAATACTGGCCCGTGTAATCGGTGATGTGGATTCCTTAAAGGATGTTTTGAATAACAGTGTCATTACCCTATTGCCCGACTTTGCAAGTGTCATTGTTGTCTTTATTATCATGTTAGCCCTACATACACGATTGGCCTTGACAGCTTTAACATTACTACCCTTTTTGATTTTAGGTATGTGGTTTGTTGAAGTAAGAGCACATCGTCGCTGGCAGGCCATGCGTAAGAAAAATGCCAACATGAATGCATTTACCCATGAATCATTTTCAGGGATTCGTGTGGTACAAAGTTTTACGGCAGAAGAACAGACCAGCAAAACCTTCCATACACTCCTAGCAGATATCAAGCATGGCTTTATGCATGCAGTGAAGTTAAATGATATGTTTTGGCCCATGGTTGAGATGAGTTGGGGGATTGGAACGGTGCTAGTTTTTTATTTAGGCGTGAGTCTATTAGATACAGGAGAAATCACTGTAGGACTTCTTGTAGCATTTATTTCATATATATCGATGTTCTGGAATCCGATTATGAACTTAAGTAATTTTTATAATCAGTTGATTACCAATATTGCCGGAGCGGAACGAATATTTGAGATTTTGGATATTGAACCGGACTTAGTGGATGAAGAGAATGCATGTTGGTTGCCCACAATCCAAGGGGATGTTCGCTTTGAACATGTAACCTTTGCCTATGATGATGATTTGCCTGTTCTAAAGGACTTGTCTTTTCACGTTAAAGAGGGGGAGACCATAGCTTTAGTCGGACCGACAGGCGGTGGAAAATCAACGATTGTCAACTTGATTTGTCGTTTTTATGACATTGATGGCGGAAAGATTCTTGTGGATGGATATGACGTCAAAAAAGTAACCATTGAAAGCCTTCGAAGCCAGATGGGCATTATGACACAGGACACATTTTTGTTTTCGGGAACGATTCGGGAAAACATTCGTTATGGAAAATTAGATGCATCAGATGATGACGTTGTTGAAGCAGCAAAAGCGGTTCATGCCCATGAATTTATTATGAAACTTGAAGATGGGTATGATACTGTCATTAATGAAAAAGGATCGCAATTATCGGTTGGTCAGCGACAACTCATTGCCTTTGCTCGAACGATGATCGCCAAGCCGGGAATTCTTATTCTTGATGAAGCGACATCAAGTATTGATACTACGACAGAGCGGCTCGTGCAAAAAGGCATTGAATCCTTATTAGAAGGTCGAACGTCATTTGTTATCGCCCACCGTTTATCAACGATTCAAAAGGCGGACCGAATTTTCGTGATTAACGAACAAGGAATCACGGAATCAGGAAGTCATGAACACTTATTAAAAGAAAAAGGACACTATTATGATTTGTATATGGCACAGTTTAGTGCCTTTGCGTAAAAGGGAGAAAAAATTATGGATCGAATTAGAGAGTATCACCAGATTAACCAGTATTGTCGTAATGAAAATGTCAATTCAGAGAATGTATTTTAAGTTTTTAGAAAAAGTGGTCGATATATAAAGTACTATGCTTTATTTAAGGAGATTTTGCTATGCGTATAAATAAATCATTACTTGGATTGCTATTGATTATCATCATTTTCACGGGATGTCAAAGCAATAGCAATTCAGGCAATCAGGTTGTGAACGCTACATCAGCAGGAGAAGAACGAATTCCTGTCTTATGGGTATATGAATCTGAGAGCCTGTATCAACCCACATTTGGCAATTTAACCCAGAAGGGTTTTGAGAATTTATCAAAAGATAAAATTCAAATGGATTCTTCAGGAATAACATTTACATTTACAAGAGAAGATACATCAACATGGTTGGAATATGACACAGTTGATGTATCTATCTATAACCAAAAAAATGAAAAAATCTTTTCAACCCAGCTTGAAGCGGAAGAAAAAGTATATCGTATATCCAATGAGCAAGGCATGAATTTATTAGAAGGTGAAAGCTATTACATGGATATACAAGCAAGGAGAGATGATACACCCATTCACTATTATCTTTCTTTTTTGCATGTTGAAAATAGCCAGAATCGACTAGGGATTTCATATGTTCAAGAAGCTATTGATGAATATAATGAAATCAATGGCATTACATCTATGGGGCTCATGCGCACAATGATTGAGTCTAATCAAGACAATCAAATGCTTATACGATCTGAATACGTCGGCGCCAAACGCGGGGAAGAAGGATTTGTATATTTGGATATAAGTAAAAAATATAGCATTGACTTTACAACAATGGAAATACAAGCTGTTGAAGAAAAAACTCAAGAAAAACAAAGGTATTACTATTCCAAGGAATATGAAGGCTGGTATTTGGGAGATTTTGGAGACCAAGAAAATCGCCGTATTAAAGTAAGCCCTAATGAGCGATTCCGGGTCATCTATAATTCCAAAGAGGCCTATTTATATGATACTGAAGATGAAATGATGTATGAAATATATCGCTTAGACCGACTTAATAGTGACTATTTGTATGATGAAAGTGCCCAGCATGGTATACATATATTAGAAGTATCCAATCTAGGCGAGGTGTATTTTTCAGTATATGGATATATACAAGATGAAAGTCCGAATTATGGTAAAAACGGGATTGCCTTTTATAGCTATCGTATGAATGATCAACCTATATTAAATTCTTTAGGTATGATTGAAAATCCGGATTATTATGTGAATATTGAAAAAAATTTGAAAGAAATGTTTTATTATAATGTAGCCGAACGAATTCTCTTTATTCTTCATGAACAATCCTTGTATCAACTGGATTTTAAGAATCAGAGTTTTTCCTATATGGAAACCTTTATTAAAGGACGATTGAATGGAAATGTAGGATTGATTTATTTGGATGATCCACGGGATAAATATGTGAATAATACGTATATGGTTGATTTAAGTGGAAGCCAATTAAGATATACCAACTTATTTGAACTCGGAACATATAAACACTTGATGAAAGAAATTGACGGACAAGTTTTTGTCGGTGAATATGGTATTGAAGATACGTATGAATATTTAAACGGAAATGTTATTTTTCCATATCATACCATTAAACAATATAATCAAGGTGGAGATCTTATTGAAACTTATCGAGCCGGAGACTATGGGGATGGATACTATTTTAGCAGCATATACCTAGATGATACAGAAAATAAATATAAATTTGACTTAATGACTATGAATGTTGTTCGGTCTAACAACTATAAAAACTCTCGAGTACACTTTGTGGATGTTGAAGAGTCTGTATACTTAGAGCTTGCGGGAAAAGAGCCTGAGCAGGTCTTGCAAAGTTCAATTATTGCAAGTTCTCCAATCAAGGGGGCTACAGTTTATCATGCAGTAGGGGTTTCGACGAGTTATAAAAATAATCTTCATTTTGAGTTTAGAGACATGCCTCCGCTCGATGTATATGTTATTTTTGATCATTTAAAACAGACAAAATATTATGCTATCGACTTAGTTGATGCATTTGTTCAAGGGCAGAACAAAAAAACATATACAATTTATCATTGGAAGTACAATGTTCAGAATAATTCAGGGAATTTGACGGAAATATTTAGTAATAACGATTTAAGAGAACAAGTCTATTTAGATCAAATCATAACAATTCCACAACGCCCGGAGTTGCCAAGAGGATGTGAAGTGACCGCCCTTAGTATTTTGCTAGACAATTATATGGACGATGGGCCATCAAAAATGACCTTAGCCAATCAATTGAAAGTCTCTAGAGATCCGTATGAAATCAAAAATGGTTTTGTTCATTTTTCGGATATGCACTTGGAATTTTCAGGAAGTATGGCAGACGTTTCTCAACCGGGACTCGGTGTTTACATAAAACCAGTGCAAGAATTGGCAGAAAAGTATGTTTCAAATAGAGCTAAAAACATTAGTGGTATAAGTTTTGAACAACTCTTGTCTCTTGTGGCAAGTGGGAAACCTGTGCTCGTCATAACACCGAATCGTTACCAAGAAGTGCAAGATCACAGCAAAGAGATTTGGAAAACGCCGTCAGGTTTTATGGAAGTGACTTATCAAGAACATAGTGTCGTTGTTATGGGATTTGACCAGACAAGTGTATATTATAGTGACCCATCCACCGGTAGAATTGATAGTAAACCGAAAGATGCATTTCAAAATGGATGGGAATCGATGGGGAGTCAAAGCATGATCGTTGTGGATTAAAATTCGAAAAAAAGACTAAAATGTTCAAAAATCGTACAAGTAATCCACACAGTAAACAGACTTATCCACAATTTTCATGATTTTTCAGAAAATTCATTGTGAATAAGTCTGTTTTTAATTTTTTTAAAGGGTTTTCATTCGATGATTATACAAACGATCAATTTGACGTGTAATAATATTTTTTAGAACAGCGACAATGGGGACTCCAATAAACATTCCGACAAAACCGAAAAACTTACCGAAGATAATAATAGAGAAAATGACCCAAAATGGAGACAAACCTGTAGAATTCCCAAGAATTTTGGGTCCCAAAATATTTCCGTCAAATTGTTGCAAGATAAGAATAAAGACCATAAACCAAAGTGCCTGAACCGGGTTTATAAAGAGTAACAAGGCAAACCCGATGATTCCGCCGATAAAGGGGCCAAAATATGGAATAATATTGGTGACACCAATAATCACACTCAAAAGGAGTGCATAAGGAAATTTGAAAATTAATAAGACGATAAAGGCAATAATACCGATGATTAAAGAGTCTAATAGTTTGCCCATGATAAAGCTAATAAAAATCTGATTACTTTCTTTTCCGAGGTTGATTAGGTTAATGGCATGTTTTGAGGGGAAAATTGCAAGGATGACTTTTCGAGCCGTTCTTAAGCCAACTTCTTTAGTAAGCAATAAATAAATTGCGATGATGAAGCCGAGAAGAATATTCAATAATGCAGAAGCAAAACTCGAAACATAGGTTAAGATTTTCGGGGCAAAATTTTGCACCATATTGGTAAGTGAATCAACGGTATCTTTGATGTTATCATTAAAGTAACGGTTAATAAAGGTCATATCAATATAGTACTCGGTATCAAAAATCGGTAACGTGTCCTGACTTAAAAACTCATCAATAATAGGGAGATAAATTCCCGGAAGTTTGGCGATTTCTTGAACGCTATCAATAAGTTGTGGCATGATAAATGAAAGTAAGACAACAATGGAAGTGATAACAACAACATAAGCGGTAAGTATTGAAAGGTTTCGCTGGAGTTTTTCGCTTTTTAGTTTTTTGAAAAATGTAAATTCAATGCGTTGAACAAGAGGGTTTAAAAAATAGGCAATAGCTAATGCATAGATAAAGGGGGATAATGTTTTTAGGATAACATTAAATACAGTGCTTGTCTGATCCCAACTGTTGGTTAGTTTGTATATACCATAACAAATAAGGAAAACAAGAATAACATAAACGGCGACGGTATTATATTTACGATTCCAATTTATTTTCATTTCATAAACCCTTTCAAATATAGTAATCTAATCATATCAAAAACTGCTTTCATAAACTAGATGTTTTACATATTTTAATATAAATGTAATATTGTAGGATTTGATTGAGCAGTATATAATAGGGATATTACGAATTAAATAAAGTTAGGAGATGACGGATGAAACTTAAATTAAACCAATTAACACTTTTCGATTATTTAATAGATAATCCGGTGCTTATATGCGTCAAAGAACTTGTTGAAAACAAGGTGAAAAAAAACAAGTATTATGAACTTGTGCGCTTGCTTTTAGATGCCAATCAGAGTTTTACAGAATACATCATTTATCATATGATTCAAGACGCAAACAGCAAACTCATGCAGATCATCAATCAAAAAGAGATGAATCCTTATTTAAAGAGTTGTTTAGAAAATGATTTGAAAATTCTGGCCAAAATAATGTCCATTAATCTAGATGCATTATGTGAACTGGCAAATGATGAGGGACACATATTGGCAAAAATGGAACATGAGCCGATGAACCATAAGCAAGGGGTCATATCTGCCCATAAGTCATTTTTCGGCAGTATAGATTCCTTAGAGCTCGATCAAAGAGCTGAAATATTCGTTGGAATTCTTAAGAAGTATGGTGTTGGCCGTTTTGCCCTTAATCATGGATTTTTGGTGAAAACAAGTGAAAACGAGCCGGAATTTATCGGTATTGAAAATATTGTCACATTAGACTGGGATGAGATTTATCTGTATGAACGACAAAAAGATGCCCTCTTTAAAAACACAAAAGCATTTGTGGAAGGGTATTCTA
>Ga0163223_100354_pt1 | contig 15317 bp, 7 predicted proteins | sample MSEWel2016_02_17_2_FD_113147 | JGI IMG/M metagenome (GOLD analysis project Ga0163223, IMG submission 113147) | Subsurface microbial communities from deep shales in West Virginia, USA - MSEEL Well Study Marcellus 5H_2016_02_17 ...
CAACGAAGATGAATACAAGTCTTCATCTTAAACAAATACATTGGTAATTACGAAATAGCCAAAATGTCTTGATGATTACTCATGAATATATTTGGCAAAATTGCTTCAACTAATATCGATTAATTTTGAGAGGATGAAAACGATGCGTACAATCAATGAAATGCTAAAACCAAGAGAAAATGTATTTTCTGATACTGCCAGGGAGGATGTGCTAAACCTCACCGATCTTGCAGAAAACAGAATAGATGCGAATAAATTCTTCGGAGAAAACTTCCAAACTCAAGGGATGACAGTATTATTTGATACTGCGTTTGCTCGCTTTAAAGGCGAATCTGACACCGGTGTTATTAAGCTGACACAGGCTATGGGCGGAGGTAAAACTCACAGCATGTTAGCTCTTGCTCTATTGGCTCAGAATCCTGAGATAAGAGAAAATCTCCTCGGACCTACATATGCAGGAATCGGTGATATCCGAGTCGTTTCGTTCTCTGGCAGAGAAAATGCTGATTTCGGGATTTGGGGTAGCATCGCTGAGCAACTCGGAAAAAAGGAGTTTTTCAAAGACTATTATTCCCCTCTTAAGGCACCTGGTGAAAAGTCATGGGTTGAACTGCTCAAGGGCCAAAAGACTTTAATCTTGCTGGATGAGTTACCTCCGTATTTAGAAAATGCCAAGTCAATTATGGTTGGCAATTCTGACCTTAGCAAAGTCACCATGACTGCGCTCTCAAATCTCTTCACAGCATTGGGTAAGGAACAGTTGGCGAATGTATGCCTGGTTTTCTCTGACCTTAAAGCGGCATATGAGTCAGGGAGCGAATTATTGCAGTCAAGCTTCCGTGAACTTGAAGCCGAAGCGAACCGAATAGCAATCGAAGTAACGCCTGTGGCTCTTAACAGCGATGAGATATACCACATTTTGCAGAAACGTCTATTTGAAGATGCTAGTGGCTTCGAATACTCATTGAATATCAATGATGTTGCCATTGCTTATAAAACAAGCGTCGAAAAAAGCAAGAAACTCGGGTTCACAAACTACACTCCAGAAACGGTTTTTAAAGGTATCAAGGACTCCTATCCATTCCATCCATCAATCAAAGATCTTTATGCTCGGTTCAAGGAAAACCAAAATTTCCAACAAACACGGGGCCTGATTAAATTGATGCGCCAGATTGTCCGCCAATTCTATGAAAGTGGCATGGCTAAAGAGAATTATTTGATTAACGTTTTTGACTTTGATTTGAACGAACAAAAAATGATGAGTCATATCCGCCAAATCAAGCCCTCCCTGGAAGAAGCGATCAATCATGATATTGCACAGGATGGCAAGTCCATTGCAGAAGTAATCGATATAGAAAAGTCTGAAAATAAAGGTGTTACACAGGATATTGCAAAGCTTCTCCTCGTGTCTTCCTTATCCACAGCAAATCATGGACTACTCGGACTCACCGAATCTGAAATATTCGGCTATTTGAGTGCGCCCAATACAGATATTAACGAAATCAAATCCAGTCTGGAAGAATTGAAGACTCTTTGCTGGTATATGAAACAAGACAATCGTGGCAGGCTGTATTTCCAAAACACAAAGAATATGGTTGCCGAGATGAATACACTTGTTGACAGTTATACAAATGAGAATGCTAAAAAGGAACTTAAGCGAATACTGGAACAGAACTTCATTCCCAAGCTTAAGGTTTGCTATGAAATGCTTTACGTGCTCCCCGCAATCGATGAAATCGATCTTGATCAGAATAAGATTTCTCTGGTCATTTATGAGCCATATCCCGGCAGTGATCTGCATCCTGAGCTGAAGAAGTTCCATGACAATATTTCACTGAAGAATAGAGTCATGTTCCTTTCCGGACAGCGAAACATGATGGAAAAACTTTATGGCAATTCAAAGAAACTCAAAGCTATCCAGCAAATTGTTGACAACATGGCAAACGAAGGCGTTCCCGCATCGGATCAGCAATACAAAGAAGCTGAAGCACAACTGGATAAAGCCATTCAAGCTCTTTTCTCAACGATCAGGGAGACGTTTGTTGCGCTCTATTATCCAACCAAGAATGGAATTGAGCTTGCAGAATTCAAACTTGAATTCAAAGAAAATAAGTTTAACGGTGAAGAACAGATTATAAGCTGCTTGACCGATAGTTCAAAATACGAGGGGTTCTCAAAGGATGACCAGTTCTTAGAGAACCTCCGCAAGAAATGCGAAGTGCGTCTATTTACAATCAAAGAGCTACCCTTCTCCCAAATAAAAGAGAGAGCTGCAACGACAGTGGCTTGGCAATGGTATCATCCGGACCAGCTTGAAAGCCTGAGGTTGGATTGCATCAAAAAAGATAAGTGGAGAGAAATCAACGGTTATCTCGTAAAGGGACCGTTTGAAAAGGACCCGACTTCTGTTGTTGTAGAGCAGACATCATATGATGAGAAGACCCAGGAATTCACCCTGAAAATCCGAGGTATCGGCGGCAAGGTATATTACGACATCGGCAGTGATCCTACTTCCGCATCTAAAGAAGTAATGGATCAGGTTTTGGTGACCGCAGAACCTGCTATTCGCTTCGTCTGTATTGATCCAACAGGAGAAAGAAAAACCGGTGATGTCGTTGAGTTCACAGGTAGTGTTCCAATCAAATATGGGCAAAGGAATACACCGAATGGCGATGTAATGACACTGGTCACTAATCCAAAGTATGTTGTCAAATATACAACTGATGGTAGCGAACCTAAAGAAAATGGCGGCATTTATAACGATGAATTTGTCCTTCCACAAGACAGCAAATATGTAAGAGTAGCCGTTTATTACAAGGATAGATTACTTGAGGAAAAGAGTATTTATGTCACAAAAGGCGGCGGTACTAAGCCCCCAAAAATTATTGATAAGAGCAAAGCCCTAGCCTACCGATATCACAATAAAAAACAAATGGGAGATACTGAGGCAAGTTATAAAGAACTGGCTCTTCTCTCGAAGCTTGATGGAGTACTTATTAAAGGGGCTACAGCAGAAATTTATAATAAAACAAATACGGATCACTATATTGAGTTCAATGCAAGTGTTCCATATTGGGCGGGAGATCTTCAATCCTTGATAGATCTAGTTCGAGATACCAGCTTTAAGGAAACCGAAGTAATTGTCGACTTTGGTTATAAAGAGTTGATGTTCTTGACGGGCGAGTTATTCACTCAGTGGCTTGATATGAACAAATTTGATCTGAACAATCTTATAAAGAGTGGGGAAATCATACAATGAGCAACACTTATTATGGATTTGGTTATGATCCCAAAGAAAGCGAAAATCACTTCTACGTGGTTGTTCCCAAAGAGGCAACTGCAGAAGTTGAGATTTACGAGCGTTTTCATTGGGACATAGACGAACAAAAAATAAACAGTAAGGACATCCTGAAACTCAGGATGTCACGATATAAATGGTCAAAGCTTTCAAACGATGTTGCAGCTGAGTTCAATGCAAGGCTGAAGGCTGACAAAAAGCCAACTGGCAGATTTATAGTTGGAGAAACAGCTGTAGAGAAGTTGTTTGGGAAAGAATTAATGGTCCTGCTTTGGGGTGTTGAAAACAATGATCCAGCTGGAATACCAACTGCCATTCGAAACTGGAAGGGCCTCCAGCCTGAAGAACGCTGGTGGCTGTATACCATGACAAATGCAAGCACTGGAAAGATCAATGATAAACGCGGATGGCGCATGGCTTTGCGTTATGCGTTATGTGAAAATCCAGTAGATGAATCAAATCAGATTTCACTATTTACTGATTTGATGGGAGGAGAATAACATTGGACAATCAGATGTCATTTATTGAAAAACAGTTTCCTGTCAGTAAAGTAAGCAAAGAAAGCTACAAAGAGAGAAAAGCTAATAATGGTCAAACCTTAACCGGCCTTGGAAAGTGGTGGGGACGAAAGCCCCTAATTCTAGTCAGAGCTGCAATTTTAGGTTGTCTTATGCCTTGTAGTGATAATCCTAAGGCTGATATGGATATTTTTCTTAAAATATTATCTATGGATAATGACGGACTAATAGATCGAAAACAAAAATCATTGTCTGCAAAAGAACTTTATGAGATTGCCCAAGGCAACAAGCATTATAGACAGTTTCTAAATGAATGGTTTGAAGTAGATGGAGCAAAAGTCAAAATTCGCAATGGGCAAGTCAAAAATGACATTGAAATGCGGTTATTCAAAACGTTGGGTTATGATGATAAGCTGAAGTATTGCGTGCGTCCTGAACAACTTGAGACGCTTCGGAAGGACAGTTGGAATGCAATCAATCATCACCTGGGGACTTCGGCTAAATCTTTAAATGAATTGGTCGAACAACTTTCAACGCAAAGGTATGGTCGTTTAATTACTGTTGGTGACTGTTTTTCTGGAGGCGGAAGTATTCCGTTTGAAGCTGCGCGAATAGGTGCAAGATCCTACGGAAGCGACTTAAATCCAGTAGCAGGATTACTGACTTGGGCAAACATTAATGTTCTTGGCGCCAGTAAAAATGAATTGGCGGATATTAAGAGATTCCAAAAAAGAGTCTTTGATGCTGTTGACAATGAAATTAGTAAACTTGGCATTGAACATAATGAAAAGGGAGACCGTGCTGTTAGTTATATTTATTGCGTCGAAGCCGATTGTCCTGAATGCGGAACTAAAGTACCTCTTGCACCATCGTGGATTATTGGAAAAGGAACAAATACTGTTGCCGTGCTGGTAAAAAACGGTAAAGGATACGAGATTGATGTGAAAATGGATGCATCGGCAGGTGAACTTAGAATTGCTGCTGATGGTACTGTTACAAGCAAAGGATTACTTTGCCCTAACTGCGGAAAGACTACACCCATTTCTATACTGCGTGGGGATAGAACAGATACAAAAGGCGGTACTGTGTACGGCTTGCGCCAATTTGAAAAATCAGAATTTGACTTTAAAGAAACCGATGTATATAACGAGCGTTTGTATGCCATTAAGTATGAAACATGTGACGGGAAACGTTATTATCGCGCCCCAAATGATCGAGACATGGAAAATGAAAATAGAGTTAATCGGCTTATTGCAGAAAATATTACGGATTGGCAGGAACTGGGATTAGTGCCGAGTATGCCAATTGAGAGTGGTTATAATACTGACCAGGTTATAAGAGAACGTGGCTGGACTCATTGGAATCATTTGTTCAATGCGAGACAATTATTGATGGGAAAGATGTTCCTTAATGAAATTCTAAAAGAAGATAAAAAACTGTTGAAAGCAGTAGGTTTACTTGGGCTAAATAAAACATGTGACACCAATTCAAAATTATGTGTTTGGCATAGTGGTGGTCATGTCGAAAATGGTCAAAATACTTTTTTGAATCAAGCACTAAATACTCTCTTTAATTACAGTTCAAGGGCTTTGGTTAACGTTAGCAATTCATGGTTTTTTTCAATCAATAATTATGATACTGGTAATCAAAAAGATTATGTAACAATAACAGATGCCCGTGATGTTTCTGAAATGTGTGATTACTGGATTACAGATCCACCATATGCAGATGCTGTTAACTATCATGAATTGTCTGAATTCTTTCTAGCATGGGATAAGCGCTTATTGCATGAGACATTCCCTGAATGGTATACAGATTCAAAACGTGTTCTTGCTGTACGCGGTGATGAACACTTCTCGCAGACGATGATTGAAATATATTCAAATCTCACGAATCACATGCCAGATGATGGAATGCAAGTCGTTATGTTTACACATAGTGATCCTGCAGTATGGGCGCAGCTTGCTTTAATCATGTGGAAATCGGGTCTGAGAGTTACTGCTGCTTGGAACATCGCTACTGAAACCGAAAGTGGTGGTTTGAAAGATGGAAACTATGTAAAGGGGACCGTACTTCTCGTTCTACGAAAGCAAACTGGCGATGACATGGCATTTTTAGATGAAATAAATGCCGACATTCGAGCCGAAGTTAGAAGACAAATTGCAAGTATGTTAGAACTTGAAAATAAAGAGGAACCGAATTTTACCGATCCAGACTTTGTACTGGCCGCCTATGCAGCATCACTTAAGGTTTTGACATCATATAAAACTATCGAAGACCTTGACCTTGATTACGAATTAAATTTGGCCATAAATAATCCTTCCCAAAGTAACATAGTAAAAATCATCGAAGCTGCTAAAAAAATAGCCTACGATTGCGTTATACCATTGGATTTTGAGAGTTATCTGTGGAAAGACCTATCAAATGCTGAGAAGTTTTATATCAAGGGTCTTGAAAGTGAAAAACATGGCAATTATCAGATAAGTACCTATCAGGAATTTGCACGAGGTTTCAACATCGGTGGATATAGTCAGATGATGGCGAGCGAAAAGGCCAATATTGCACGGCTCAAAACTCCTGTTGAGATGGCAGGTAGAACAATAAATGAAGTCCCTGATTTTGAAAACTCCCTACTCCGGACAGTATTTATGGGAATTTTCACAGGAATCAAGGAAGATGAAAATCCATCGAGAGCACTGGGCTATATAAAAAATGAGTTGCCGAACTATTGGGACAAACGCGACATGATCAAGCAGCTTCTCAGCTTCATCAAAGATACCAAAGACATTGATAATATGACTCCGCACTGGGAGCAAAGCGCAACAATGGCTGATTTGTTACATTCACTTGTTACCCACGACAGCATTTAAAGGGGGAATAGTCTATGAATCGCTATTCTTCAAGGAGACATAAGTTAGATCAGCAATTTTTGAAAGAAAAACTGAAGAATGCAGTATCTTACGACAGGATCGCCGGATATTTTTGCTCATCCATTCTTGAAGTTGCTGGAGAAAGCATTGAAAACGTGGAAGGCAAAGTCCGGGTTATTTGTAATTCCGGACTTCTGCCGGAAGATATTGCAGTGGCTAACTATGCCCAAAAAATGAAACAGGAATGGTGCGAGTTTTCTCCAGAAGAAAAATATACTTCACCTGAAAGCAGTATCCGTTTGTCTTCACTCTATAGCTTGCTTAGCAATGGGAAGCTTGAAATTAGGGTGATTCCTGACCACGTCTTTGGTCTCATGCACGGCAAGGCCGGAGTAATCACTTATAAGGATGGGTCTAAAACCTCTTTTCTCGGGAGTATCAATGAGACCAAGAGCGCCTATACACTAAATTACGAAATGTTGTGGGAAGATGATTCAGAGGAGTCTGTCAAATGGGTTCAAGATGAATTTGATTATTTCTGGAATAGTCAATACGCTGTGAACCTGGCCGATTTTATTGTCAACGACCTCAACAGAATTTCAAAGCGTATCGTTATCGGCCTGAAAGACTGGAGAGAAAATTCCGATGAAGTGGTCCCTTCAGCTGCAGTTGAAGAACCGGTTTATCGAAAAGAATTTGGTCTTTGGGAACACCAAAAATACTTTGTCGAGCTTGCTTTCAGAGAACACAAAAAGGATGGCGGTGCTCGGTATCTTCTCGCTGACCAAGTCGGTCTGGGAAAGACTCTACAGCTCGCCATGTCAGCAAAATTAATGGCTCTTTATGGAGATAAGCCAGTCTTGATTATTGTGCCCAAAACGCTTGTATGGCAGTGGCAGGACGAAATGAAGACACTGCTGGACATGCCCAGTGCTGTTTGGACCGGTTCAGGTTGGCAAGATGAAAATGGTTATTTCTATCAAGCCGATAGTGTTAGATCTATTCTAAAATGCCCGAGACGAGTAGGTATCATCTCACAGGGACTTGTGTCAAGGAGAACAGAAGCCGCTGACTTGCTTGCTCAGAAAGAATTTGAATGTGTCATTCTCGATGAAGCGCACCGCGCACGACGTCGAAATCCAACTAAAGATCCTAACAAACATAAGGCAGATCCAAATTATCTATTACAATTTCTTAATGCGATTACTTTTAAGACCAAGAGTCTTCTCTTGGCAACAGCTACTCCGGTGCAGATTCATCCTATTGAAGCATTTGATCTGATAAATGCTTTAAGTCTCCCGACCTTCAAGGTTATGGGTGACATGTATAGTGAATGGCATAAAAAGCCCCAATTGATGCTTGACATGGTTTGTGGAAAAGAGCCTTATCCAGAGAGTGAAATCACAATGTGGGACATTATTCGAAACCCCCTACCAACCAAAACTCTATCAGCACAGGATAGGGTGAACCGCATTCGGGAAAGGCTTGATATTTCTGATAAAACGTATGTCTTGCCTGCTGATTATTACGCGACTCTTTCGGGCGCAAAGAAGGATAGCATCCGGACTTTGTATGCCACGGACGAATTTATAGCAAATTACAATCCATTTATTCGCCATATTGTGAGGCGAACAAGGGATTTTCTTGAGAATACCATCAATCCAGCCAGTGGTGAGACCTATCTCAAAAGAATCCTGGTCGAACTATACGGCGAGGGCGACGATGGTGCAATCCCACTAGAAGGATATTTGAGGCAAGCCTATTCAAAAGCACAAGAATTTTGCACTTTGCTTTCATCCCGCGTCAAGGCGGGTGGCTTTATGTCTACTCTAATATTGAAACGTATTGGGAGCACAATTATCGCCGGTGATAATACAGCGAAGAAAATGCTCGCCTGGACAGAGGCTGGGAAAGAGATATTGCAGGATGAATTTGATGTAATCTTTGAGGAAGACGATGATTTTGAAGAAAGTGTTAGCGAGGTAAAGAATCTTACGGATGCGGAAATTCAATGTCTTCGCGAACTCGTAAAAATGCTGTCTCTTAATCATGATAACGATCCTAAATATATCAAGGTCCTCGATATTCTAAGTAATGGCATTAACGAAAGTGACAAGCCCTGGAAAGAAAGCGGTTGCATCGTATTCTCACAATACTACGACAGCGCGTACTTCGTGGCTGAAAAACTTTCAAAAGATTTATCCGATGACGTGATAGGTCTTTATGCTGGCGGAGATAAATCCGGCTATTTTCTCAACGGATCTTTCCATAAAGACTCCAAAGACAGCATCAAGGCCAAAGTAAAAAATCATGATATAAAAATCCTCGTTGGAACTGATGCAGCGAGCGAAGGCCTTAACCTTCAGACGCTTAGTACACTGATTAATCTTGACTTACCATGGAACCCAACAAGGCTTGAGCAGAGAAAAGGCAGAATCCAACGTATTGGTCAGGTAGCTCCCAAAGTGAAAATTTTCAACATGCGATATAAAGACTCTGTTGAAGACAAAGTCCATACGGTCTTGTCCGCCAGGCTAAAAAACATCAAGGATATGTTCGGGCAAATCCCGGACACCTTAGAAGATGTTTGGATTGACGTTGCCTTGAATAACATTGAAGAGGCAAAAGAGCGCATCGACAGAGTTCCGGACCAAAATCCATTTACGATTAAGTACGAGACTAAAATACCTGCAACTGAAGATTGGGAAGCAAGTACATTTGTCCTGGATCATGAAGAAAAATTGAAGCAGTTGTTGATTGGGTGGTAGACACTCCATTAAATAGAGTGAGGTGAGATTTGAAGATGAATCTAGCAAAAGCTGATATAAATCTGGAAACAAAGCTTGTTGGCTCCGTTGAAGGGAATTTTGATATTCCCTCATATCAACGAGGATATCGATGGGGAAAAGATGAGGTCTATCGCTTGCTCGATGACATTTATACCAACGGTGCAAATAACTACTGTTTACAGCCGGTTGTTGTAAGAAAAAATTTAAACCGATTTGAACTCATCGACGGTCAGCAGAGATTGACAACACTGTTTATCTTATTGAAATACATTCAGAAAGAATTTAAACCTAGGATCAAACTCAATTATTCTTTAAGCTATGAAACTCGAATTAATTCTGAAGCATTTCTAAATTCTGTTGATAAGGAATTAGCAGAAACCAACATTGATTTTTTTCATATATATAACGCATATCGAACAATTAACGGCTGGTTTATTGACCAAAAGGATGATGTCATAGCTGCCGATAAATTGTATGAATATCTTGTAGAACGCGTAAAAATTATCTGGTACGAGGTAGATGAGTCTGAAGATGCTATTGCTCTATTTACCCGCCTTAATATTGGAAAAATACCACTGACAAGCGCAGAACTCGTAAAAGCAATGTTCCTGAGCCGAGATAATAATTCCGAAATGGACAGAGAGAAGCAGGAGGAAATATCTCTGCAATGGGACAATATCGAAAAAGAGCTACACAATAACTCATTATGGTATTTTTTGACGAATCACTCAAACATAAAATATCAAACACGTATTGACCTGATCTTAGATTTGATTTCGGGTAAACCAGCAGACAACAAAGAAAAATACTACACCTTCTTCTATTTTGACAATTTGAACAAAGAGGAGAACCTAAACGAGATCTGGAAAGAAATCCAGCATACATTTCTAATCCTGAAAGATTGGTATGAGGATCATGAGCTCTACCACAAAATTGGCTATTTGATCGCTTCAAACACAAAATCCTTGCAAGATATTTTTGTGTTATCCAGACGTATAATAGACGGAAAAGGCATTACAAAAAAACAGTTCAAGTCAGAATTGGATGTGTATATAAGAAAGAGCGTTGCACTTAACGGTAATTATTCTGAACTTAGTTATGAAAAAACTGCAGATTACGCAAAAATCAGCAGACTACTTCTTTTGTTTAATGTTGAATCTGTTCGCCAAAATGGTGAACAAACGCATTGGTTTCCGTTTGAAAAATTCAAGTTTCAAAAATCAAGCAAAGTCTCATGGAGCCTAGAGCACATACATGCCCAACAGTCAGAAGGTATGCAAAAGCAAGACGATTGGAAGGAATGGCTTAGATTACATACCCCTTCTATTGTGTCGCTAGGTGATGGGAACAGCGAACTAATCAAGGAGATGGAAACCGCGTGTGCAAAGGAACGTCTGGAGCGCCTGGAATTTGAAGACCTCCAGCAAAAGGTAATACAGAAATTGTCTTCCCAAGGGAACACGGAATACATGCACTCGATTGCAAATTTAGCTTTGCTTAACATGAGCGATAACGCAGCTCTCAATAATTCCACTTTTGATGTCAAACGAAATGCGATTATTGAAATGGACAAGAAAGGTCAATTTATCCCATTTTGCACAAAGATGGTTTTCTTGAAATACTACACACCCTCTACAAGCAATCAGTTGCATTTTTGGGGACAGCCAGACAGGATCGCATACATTAAGGCGATCAACAGTACACTTAAAAACTACCTGCCCGAAGAAATCTCAATAGAAAAGGAGGCTGAATAATATGGGGACCTCATTTAATTCTTTTATTGATATATTTAACACCGGTTTTAAAGTTGACGAAGAAACCGTCCATCTGAAAAAGATTGCTATCCCAATTATTCAGCGAGACTATGCCCAAGGCCGCATTGACGGTGAAGTCAATCGAATTCGGGCACGTTTTCTAGACTCATTACACCAAGCGATTATTTCTGATCCAATCACCTTGGATTTTGTTTATGGAGACATCAACAGTAATGGTGTTATGACCCCATTGGATGGCCAACAGCGCCTTACGGCACTGTTTCTCCTCCATTGGTACGCTGCAAAAAAAGAAAATATAGACCCATCAGATCATCTTTTTTTGGGGAACTTTAGTTATGAGACAAGGTACAGCGCACGCGATTTCTGCTCTTTTTTAATAAAGTTTAATCCCTCATTTACGAAAATCCTGTCTGAAGAAATTGTTGATCAGGCATGGTTCCCGCTTGATTGGAAAAAAGATCCAACAATCAGTTCAATGCTTGTGATGCTTGATGCGATTCAGGTTGAGTTCGCGGATACACAGGGAATTTGGGATAGACTAAAGAATAACGCTATTACTTTCTACTTTCTGCCGATCAAAGACATGGGTCTCACTGATGAATTGTACATCAAGATGAACTCGCGCGGGAAACCACTAACGCAATTCGAACACTTCAAAGCTGAATTAGAACGTGAACTTCGGAAGATTGATGAACCTACGGCAAAACGGATCATTAAAAAGATAGATCTTGATTGGACCGATATGCTATGGCGTTATCGTGGCAATGATAATGTAATTGATGATGAGTTCCTGCGCTATTTTAAGTTCATTTGTGACATTATTTGTTATCAGAACGGCGGGACCACACAAGGCAAGAGCAATGATGAATTTGACCTCTTGAAAGAATATTTTTCCGGGCAAAACAAAAATGTGTTGGCAAATATCCAAACGCTTGAGGAGTATTTTGATTGTTGGAGCAAGCTCAATGGGGATAATACTCCTGATAAATTTTTGGAACGTAATATTTCGCACGATCATCAGGCTGGAAAGATAAAAATTGAGAAAAGGTATGCTGTAAATATTTTTAATGACTGTGTGCGCACTTACGGCGACATAACTGGCAATGGTAACAGAGTGTTTCCATTGAATAGGATTGTCCTTTTGTACGCAGTCATCTCTTTTTTGTTAAACAAGGATACGATAACTGATAGTGATTTTTCAAGAAGGTTGAGAATCGTAAACAACTTGATTCAAAATTCCGAAGATGAGATCAGCGACAGTGAATTCAGAACAAGCGGAAATAGAATGCCAGCTATTTTGAAGCAGGTTGATGCCATCATAAGAACCGGAAAAATCGATGACAGCATTGAAAAAAACCTGAACCTAAATCAGTTGGCTGAGGAAGCCATCAAGATAACATGGGTCGAAAACAACCCGGATAAGGCTGAAGATCTGTTTGAATTAGAGGACCACGATTTGCTTCAGGGACAGATTGGCATTATTGGCTTGGAACAAACGGATTATTTCAAGCGTTTTCCATCGCTGTTTTCCTGTAAATGGGACCTTGTTGATTGTGCGCTTATGTCCATAGGGAACTACGGTCAAAAAGAGAAAAACGGATGGAGATATCAGTTAGGTTCGAAAAAGAATATGAAGGCGTGGCGAAATCTATTTCACAAGAGCAGTAATGAAGGATTTGATAGAACAAAGGATGTTCTTAAGGAGTTGCTGTCTCATGCTGATTCATTCAGTGATGAATTATTATCAGGAAGTATTGGCACCTTCATTAACAACTGTGAAGCCAACAACGAATTTGAATGGCGATATTATTACATTAAATATGACCTTTTCAGACCGGGGAATTTCGGGAAATATTGGTGGGATGACATAGGAAATAAGCCATACGAATTTTCCGTTATGTCAACTGAGTCAAAGATTTCTGAAAATACCTATCAGCCCTTCTTAAAGGCGGCTTATAAAAAGAAACTGTCAAAGGACCATTATGGTCAAAGAGCAATTGATGGTGATAATTATATAGTCTGTGTAAATTCTGCCTATGTTGTAAAAACCATAAATTCAGATGCCGAAGTAGAGAAAATGGCTATAGCACAAAATGATCAAGGCATAGATACGGAAGATAGAATTCAAAAACTACTTCTTGTGTTGGGGAAATGAGATCAAGTATATGAATAGTCAAACCGATACACTATAAAGGAATTTCATAATACTAAGCAAGCCAGAACAAATTGAGGAATGAAGGGATTCTATTATGCCTAGGACAATAACATATTACTATCCAGATGAAAACAATCCATCCGCAATAAAGGTATTTCAAGATCGTAGCAGTCAGATTCGTGGGTTCTATTTCAAACGAGATTATTTGAAGGACGTAGCAAAGGAAGACTACGCAACAAATTACGCAGTCTACTTTCTCTTCAGTGATGAAGCGGACACAAATGGGTTCAAGACAATTTACATTGGTCAATCGAAACTTGGCGCAGGGAGAATTGGAAACCATGATAAAAATAAGGACTTTTGGACGTACTGCATCATGTTTGTGAGCGACAATAATATTTTCGATGCGAATGTCATTGACTACATGGAGTTCCATTTTATCAACCTATTAAAAAAGTCCAGCTTATATACTCTGGATAACACCGAACCGCGAAATAAAGAGCCTAACTTAAGTTCATTTGATAAGACAACTTATCAAACATACATACAACAAATTGAGTTTCTTCTTAAGGCTGAAGGTATCAATTTCATAGAACGAGAAAAGAAACCTAGTGTCAAATACTACTTGCCCAAGAGTAAGAATTACAATGCAAAGGTTTATTTCCAAGATGGAAACTTTGTAGTCGAAGAAGGATCTATTGTCCATAAACCAAAAGAAGCTTTGAAAAATTGGAGCGATGAAGGAAGGCTCTATCAGCGTTTGACCAATGATATAAATTCTCTAATTGATGACAAAAAACTAGAAGACCTGGGCGATACATGCAGAACGTTGGTTAAATTACCTTTTTCTAGCGTTTCATCGGCTGCTGCCTTTATCTCGGGGGCAGCCCAAAATGGATGGATTTTCTTCAATGATATCCAGGAATTAAGACACGGAGAGTAAAGTGGCAAGCAATGCAAGTGTTTATACACTTGCGAATTAATTCAAGTGCTTTTGGGACCCATCCCCAAAAGCAGCCATAACGACTAAGGAGGGAATTATGAAATTTACTGAGGATAAGTTAAAATTATTTGCAGCTCCATTAAGCGAAACTGAAAATCAAAAGTGTTTAAATGCTATTGGTATGATACGTGATTCATTAAAAATGCTTGGATTCACCGACGACAATAAGTCAATTTCAAAACTCTACGAAGATACATATGCTTATTCATTGGAAATGCGGAGTACCTATGATTCTCGCAAAGTGAAGCTTTTCATTCAAGGTTCCTATGCAAATAATACTAATGTTCGCACACAGAGCGATGTAGACATAGCTGTTGTTCAGGAAGATGTTTTTACAACTAAATATAGATCTTCAACTGCTTTCCCTCAATCTGATTCAGATTACGGATTTCATACAATACCTCCAGCTGTAAAGTCATTTAAAGATGAAGTCGAAGAGTGCTTAAAAAACAAGTTTGGTACGGATGTAGAACGCAAAAATAAATCAGTAAAGGTTCATGGGAATACATATCGTAAGGATGCTGATACAGTGCCATGTAGAAGGCACCGCGATTATCAAAACGATTTCAGTAAGAACCCAGAAAATTTTATCGGTGGCATTTTAATCACACCAGATGTGGGATCAACCATTGTTAACTATCCAGAGCAGCATATACTAAATGGCAAAAAGAAGAATGTCGAAACTAATACGTACTATAAAAAAATGGTAAGAATTATTAAGAATATACGTTATATAATGAGTGATTGTGGATATTCATCGGCAGATAATGTTTCATCATTTGGTTTGGAGTCCTTATTGTGGAATATTCCAAATGAAGTATTCACAAAATATTCTACTTATCGATATATTATCGATGAACTTATTTCATATCTTCATGATAATCAGGCATCGCTAGCATCTTACAAAGA
>Ga0163223_100356_pt1 | contig 15217 bp, 8 predicted proteins | sample MSEWel2016_02_17_2_FD_113147 | JGI IMG/M metagenome (GOLD analysis project Ga0163223, IMG submission 113147) | Subsurface microbial communities from deep shales in West Virginia, USA - MSEEL Well Study Marcellus 5H_2016_02_17 ...
ATATAACGGCCGGGCGCTGGTGGACCTGACCGACGAGACGGGCAATGTGGTCCGTCGCAAGGGTGAGTTGCTGAAGGACTTCAGTGAGCTTCGTGCCGATGGTTCGACGGCCTGCGGTTGCTGGATCTATTCCGGCGCCTGGACCGAAGAAGGCAACATGATGGCCCGGCGCGACAACTCCGACCCGTACAACACCGGCAACACGCTGGAGTGGGCCTGGGCTTGGCCGATGAACCGGCGAATCCTCTACAACCGCGCTTCAGCCCGGCCAGACGGTACGCCATGGGCACCCAACAAAGCGTTCGTCTGGTGGAATGGCGAACGCTGGACCGGGGCGGATGTACCTGACTTCCCGCTCACATCGCCGCCGTCCCAGGGCGTCGGTCCCTTCATCATCACCCAGTCTGGAGGCGGGCACTTCTTTGCTTGCGAATGGCTGAACGAAGGGCCATTCCCGGAGCACTACGAGCCGATGGAAAGCCCCATCGACCGCAACCCGATGAGTCCAAACAACCCGTTGGCGATGAACAATCCGATCGCTCGCGTCTTCGAGCAGGATCGCGATTCGTTTGGCTCCAACAAGGACTTTCCCTATGCCGCGACGACTTATCGTCTGACCGAGCATTTCCATTACTGGACAGTCCATGCGCGTCTCAATGCCATCGCCCAGCCGGAGAAGTTCATCGAGATGGGGGCGGTGCTGGCTGAGGAACTGGGCATCGCTGCGGGCGACCGGGTGCGGGTGACGTCCAAACGGGGCTATATCACCGCCGTTGCGGTGGTGACCAAGCGGTTGGTGCCGTTGCAGATCGACGGGCGCACCGTGCATCAGATCGGCATCCCCATTCACTGGGGCTTCAAAGGTGTGGCGAAGAAGGCGCACCTGACCAACACCCTCACGCCATTCGTGGGTGACGGAAACACACAGACACCGGAGTTCAAGTCGTTTCTGGTGAACGTGGAGAAGATTGGAGGAGCCGTCTGATGGTTGGTGACCAGATCAATCTGCAAAACATCATCGCCCGCTCGGCGACCACCACGCCCTCGCCGCAGGTGCGGCACGGGGGTGTGGAAAAGGTCACCAAACTGATCGACGTATCGGTCTGCATCGGCTGCAAGGCCTGCCAGGTCGCTTGTTCGGAATGGAATGACCTGCGCGACGATGTCGGGACCTGCGATGGTACCTACAACAACCCGCAGGACCTGACCGCCGAGTCGTTCGAGGTCATGCGCTTCAGCGAATACGAGGATGAACAGGGCAACCTGGAGTGGCTGATCCGCAAGGACAACTGCATGCATTGCGCCGAGCCGGGTTGTCTCAAGGCCTGCCCATCGCCCGGTGCCATCGTGCAGTACGCCAACGGCATCGTCGATTTCAACTCGGAGCACTGCATTGGCTGCGGCTATTGCATCGCCGGTTGCCCCTTCGATATCCCGCGGATCTCGAAAAAGGACAACAAGGCGTACAAGTGCACGCTGTGTTCCGATCGGGTGTTCCATGGTCTCGAACCCGCTTGCGTGAAGAGCTGCCCGACCTCGGCAATCATGTTCGGCACCAAGGAGGACATGCTCGATTACGGCGCTCACCGGGTCCAGCACCTCCAGGGGCGCGGCTACGAAAACGCCGGTATCTACGATCCGTCCGGCGTTGGCGGTACCCATGTGGTCTATGTGCTGCAACACGCTGACAAGCCGGAAATCTACAGTGGCTTGCCAAAGGACCCGCATATCAGCCCGACGGTGGAGCTGTGGAAGGGCGTGACCAAGCCGATCATGTCCGTGGCGCTGGGTGTGTCAGTGCTGGCCGGTTTCTTCCATTACGTCATGAAAGGGCCAAAGGAAGAGCCGGAGGATGATCCGGACCCAGAGCTGGCGGCGGCCGATCGCGAACTTGATCGTCGTGGGGAGGACCGGTTATGAGCCATTCCAACGTCAAATACGGCATTCTGCGTTACGGTTGCTGGGCGCGGGTCAACCACTGGCTTATCGCGATCAGCTTCGTATTGCTCACGCTGAGTGGCCTCGCGCTGTTCTATCCGGCCTTCTTCGGGCTCACTGCGCTGTTTGGTGGCCCGGAGCCGACGCGAATCGTGCATCCGTACATTGGCGTGTTCATGTCGCTGTTCTTCATCATCCAGGCGGTGCGCTTCTTCGGCGATAACCTGATACGCCGCCACGATGTGCAGTGGATGAAGCAGATCGGCGACGTGCTCAGCAACCGCGATGAGCGCTTGCCACCGGTAGGCAAGAACAACGCCGGGCAGAAACTGGTGTACTGGATCTTCCTGGCCACCGTACCGGTGCTCTTGATTACCGGCATCGTGCTCTGGCGCCCTTGGATCGCCGATGGCATGCCAATCTGGGCGCTGCGCTGGGCCGTGTTGATTCACGCTATCGCCGCATTTGTCGCCATCATCACGCTGGTCATTCATGTCTACTCGGCCATCTGGGTCAAAGGCTCGGTGCGGGCCATGACGCAGGGCCGCGTCAGTCACGCCTGGGCACGTCATCATCACGGGCTGTGGTACGAGGATGTCGTGCGCAACGAGAAATCCGATGCGCAAGCTGCATCGCCCACCAGCGAAGTGCAGGACCATCGTCGATGAAAGGAGCTGAAGTGAATCATTCGTATGGAAGCGCGCCGTCCGGAATCATGGACGCGCCCCACGTGGTGCTGCCGGATGCCAAGGTGTTCAGCAAACGCGCCACGCGGCTAAGAGAACTGGTCATGCAGGTGCCGTCGCTGGATGAGTTCTTGGCATTCATGGCTCGTCTGGTACAGGCTCAGCATCAGGTACTGACCGAGCACGAACCCGCTTGGCGGCCGGCGCCGGATGCCTTCGATCAAGCGTTGAAGCACGACATGCCACCTCTGGGATTCCAGGCATTACGACGAGACGTGCATTGGCACGCCGATTTGCTCGCCATTCTCGACGCGGTGGAATTGCATGTGGGCGAACGTCAACGGCCGTTGCTCGCCACACTGCGAGGGATGCCCGCTGAGCGACTCGATGAACTGGCCGGTGACGTGTTCGAAATGCGTCCTGGCAATGAGGCGACTCGCGCGCTATTGCCATTGGTCGCTGCGGCGCTCCAGGTCACCTGGGCGCGCCTGGCCATTGGACTACCCAACGCGCCGGCGCGTCCCATAGGTGAGGCAAAGGCGCTTTGTCCGTGTTGCGGTGCTGCACCTGTGGCCAGCGTGGTCCATAACGAGCGTCATCGCAGTGGCGTGCGCTATTTACACTGTTCGTTGTGCGCCACCGAATGGCATCTGGAGCGCGTGAAGTGCAGCGTGTGCGACACCGGTGGCAAGCTGCTCTATCTGACGCTCGACGAAGGGCAGGGCAAGGCATTTTTGCCGGTCCAGGCAGAAGCCTGCAACGAATGTCACAGCTATCTGAAGGTCATGCAGCGCGAGCTCCACGGGCGCGCCGACCCGGTTGCCGACGATCTGGCCAGCCTCGCGTTGGACATGCTGCTGGCCGAGCAGGACGAATACGCACGTAGTGGCTATAACCCGTTGCTGGTGATGGGGGCTTAGGCCTCTCCACGATTGCGGGGCTCGGTAGGAAACGACTCTTACCGGTGTCCCGCCACCGTCTGCACAGTTGCAAAGCTCCTCTAAAGCTACCCAAGTAGGGCACAAACGCATCGGCAGTGTTTCGGTGCGATTACCTTCTGATTTCTCGACCTTTTCTTGCGCGCTCACCTCGCAACTCAACGTCCGTCAGACAGCTGTGCGCAGCGGCTCTCAAGCGGGCTTTCGTGCTGAACTTTTACAGCCTCCTTTGGTTCGGAAGAACAGAGCCCGTGAAACCCGCAGCGGGGTTTCACGACGACAACCCCAGCCTTGCCGACGCCGCTTGCGAAGCGGTTGGGTTGCCGTATCGCAATGATTCAGGCCCCAGGAGCCCGTTCGATGAACGACGCACAGCCCCACGCAACAATCCATCCCCGACTTGAACAAGCATTGCAGATGCCGCGTATAGCCATCGAGGCGACCGAGCCGGTGCTCGACGGTGGTCGATTCGCTGCCAAGGCCATCATCGGCCATCCGGTGACCGTGACCACCAAGGTATTCGCCGATGGCCATGATCAGCTGGCCGCCGCGATCTGTTGGCGTACCAATGATGAAAGCGGCTGGCGTCGCGCTCGTCTCAAGCTGCTCGGCAACGACAAGTGGGAAGGTCATTTCACCCCAACGCAGGTGGCAGGCCACGAGTTCATGATCGAGGCCTGGTGGGACGTCTATGAAACCTACCGCTACGAGCTATCGAAAAAACATGCAGCGGGTGTGCCGGTGCAGTTGGAGCTGGAAGAAGGCCGCCTATTGCTGGAGCGCGCCAGCGGGCGGGCCATGGGCGAAACCAAGGCGATCATCGATGATCTCTTGCACCGCCTGAGCACGGCGCACCTGGATGACGAGCGTGTCTCGGTCATGCTGGCCGACGAGACGGCTGCGGCAATGGCCGATGCCGACCCGCGTGAGCATTGCAGCCAGAGCCCGGTATTCCCGCTTGAAGTGGAGCGCCCCCTGGCGCAGTTCGCCAGCTGGTACGAACTATTCCCGCGGTCGGAAACCGACGATCCGAACCGCCATGGCACTTTCCGCGACGTGCACAAGCGGCTGCCGTCGATCCGCGACATGGGCTTCGACGTGCTCTACTTCACGCCGATCCACCCGATTGGGCGTCAGCACCGTAAAGGCCGCAACAACACCCTGAACGCCGGCCCCAACGATCCGGGCAGCCCCTATGCCATAGGCAGCGAAGACGGTGGTCACGATGCGGTCCATCCGGAGCTTGGCACGCTTGGCGACTTCCGCGATCTAGTAGCGGCGGCGCGCGACCACGGCCTGGAAATCGCGCTGGATTTCGCCATTCAGTGTTCCCAGGATCACCCCTGGCTGAAAGAACACCCAGGCTGGTTCTCCTGGCGCCCTGACGGGACCATCCGCTACGCGGAAAACCCGCCGAAGAAGTACCAGGACATCGTCAATGTCGACTTCTATGCCGAAGACGCCATGCCCGATCTTTGGATCGCCTTGCGCGACGTGGTCTGGCATTGGGTGGAGCAGGGCGTGAAGATCTTCCGCGTCGACAATCCGCACACCAAGCCTCTGCCGTTCTGGGAATGGATGATCGCCGATATTCGCGAGCGCGACCCGGACGTGATGTTCCTGTCCGAGGCCTTCACCCGGCCGGCGATGATGGCGCGCCTGGGCAAGGTCGGCTTCAACCAGAGCTACACCTATTTCACCTGGCGCAACAACAAGGCGGAGCTGAGCGAATATTTCACCGAGCTCAACGAGCCGCCGTTGCGCGATTGCTATCGGCCGAACTTCTTCGTCAACACGCCGGACATCAATCCATTCTTCCTGCATGACTCCGGTCGCGCCGGTTTCCTCATCCGAGCGGCGCTCGCAACCATGGGATCGGGGCTCTGGGGCATGTACTCAGGCTTCGAGTTGTGCGAATCCGCTGCGATTCCCGGTAAGGAGGAGTACCTGGACTCGGAGAAGTACGAGATCCGTCCGCGCGACTACCACGCGCCGGGCAACATCATCGCTGAGATCGCTCAGCTCAATCGCATCCGCCGTCAGAATCCAGCCCTGCAAACCCATCTCGGTTTCCAGTCTTACACGGCCTACAACGACAACATCTTCTATTTCGGCAAGCGCACGGCGGATCGTTCGAATTTCATTCTGGTCGCGGTCAGCCTCGATCCACATAACGCCCAGGAGGCGCATTTCGAGTTGCCGCTCTGGGAGCTTGGCTTGCCCGATCACGCGGAAACCCGTGGCGAAGACCTCATGAATGGGCATCGCTGGACCTGGTATGGCAAGACGCAATGGATGCGGATCGAGCCTTGGCATCTGCCATTCGGAATTTGGCGTCTGAGCGCTGGGGGCCCTGATCCAGACCTCAAGTGATTTGTTAAGAGAAAGGCTATAACCCTATTTATCAGTAAGTTAGAAGTAACAATTGAACTGTTTTGTTACGCCTACTGATGACCTTTGCCGTCTCGGCTGGGACTTGGTGTCCCGGTTTCGAGGCAGAAGAAAGGAACGAGACATGGCCAAATCACGCAAGCCAGCCGCCTTCATCACCGACCCGCTCTGGTACAAGGACGCAGTGGTTTATCAGGTCCACCTAAAGTCCTTCTTCGACTCGAACAACGATGGGGTTGGTGACTTTCAGGGTTTGATCGAGAAGCTCGATTACATCGCCGACCTGGGCGTGAACACCGTCTGGCTGTTGCCGTTCTATCCCTCGCCGCGGCGCGACGATGGTTACGACATTGCCGAATACCGTGGTGTGCATGCGGACTACGGCACCATGGCCGATGCCAGGCGCTTCATCGCAGCTGCGCACAAGCGCGGGCTGCGGGTGATCACCGAACTGGTCATCAACCACACCTCGGACCAGCACCCGTGGTTCCAGCGTGCGCGCAAGGCGAAAAAGGGTTCTGCGGCGCGCGACTTCTATGTCTGGTCGGACACGGATGACAAGTACGACGGTACGCGGATCATCTTCCTCGATACCGAAGTGTCGAACTGGACCTGGGACCCGGTAGCCCAGCAGTACTTCTGGCATCGCTTCTATTCGCACCAGCCGGATCTCAATTTCGACAACCCGCAGGTCATGAAGGCCGTGCTCAGTGTCATGCGCTACTGGCTCGATCTTGGCATCGACGGGTTGCGGCTCGATGCCATCCCTTATCTGGTGGAGCGCGACGGTACCAACAACGAGAACCTGCCTGAAACTCATGTGGTGCTGAAACAGATACGCGCCGAGATCGACGCCAATTACCCCGACCGCATGCTCTTGGCCGAGGCCAACCAGTGGCCGGAAGATACCCAGCTGTATTTCGGAGGCGAAGACGGCGGACCGGGTGATGAATGCCATATGGCGTTCCATTTTCCGCTGATGCCGCGCATGTACATGGCGCTGGCTCAGGAAGACCGCTTCCCGATCACCGACATCCTGCGCCAGACGCCGGACATCCCGGAAAACTGCCAGTGGGCGATCTTCCTGCGTAACCATGACGAGCTGACGCTGGAAATGGTGACCGACAAGGAGCGCGACTACCGCTGGAACTACTACGCCTCGGACAAGCGCGCGCGGATCAACCTCGGCATTCGCCGCCGTCTGGCGCCCCTGCTGGAACGCGACCGTCGCCGCATCGAGCTGCTCAACAGCCTGCTGCTATCGATGCCCGGCACGCCGGTGATCTATTACGGCGACGAGATCGGGATGGGCGACAACATCTTCCTCGGTGACCGAGACGGCGTGCGTACGCCGATGCAATGGTCGGTGGACCGCAATGGCGGTTTCTCCCGCGCCGACCCGCCGAGTCTGGTGCTGCCGCCAATCATGGACCCGCTGTACGGCTATCAGGCGATCAACGTCGAGGCACAACAGCGCGATCCTCACTCGTTGCTAAATTGGACGCGGCGTCTGCTCTCGATCCGCAAGCAATTCAAAGCGTTCGGACGGGGCACGCTGAAAATGCTCGCACCGAGCAACCGACGGATTCTGGCGTATTTGCGCGAATACACCGGGCCCAACGGTGATACGGAAGTCATCTTTTGCGTTGCCAACGTATCGCGCTCGGCTCAGGCCGCAGAACTGGAACTGTCGCATTACGCCGGCATGGTGCCGGTGGAAATGGTCGGCGGCAGTGCCTTCCCGCCGATCGGCCAGTTGCCGTATCTGCTGACGTTGCCTCCTTACGGTTTCTACTGGTTCCAGCTGGCAACCAGTCATCAGATGCCCAGTTGGCACCAGGAACCGGTGGAAACCATGCCCGACTTCCAAACCCTCGTGCTCAAGCGCCTGGATACGCTCACCACAGCGAACAAGCGCATTCTCGAAACCGAGTCGCTACCGGCCTACCTGCCGAAGCGGCGCTGGTTCGCCAGCAAGGACGCGGCGATCGACTCGATCAAGATCTGCTACAGCGTGCCGTTCGGCGATCCACAGCGGCCGGTGCTGCTGAGCGAGATAGCAGTGGCGACGGCCGGACGAACCGACCTGTACCAGCTGCCGCTGGGCTTCCTCGACGAAGACGACTTCGACATTGCGCTGCCGCAGCAACTGGCCATGGCACGGGTGCGACGTGGCCCGCAGGTGGGTCTGCTGACCGATGCCTTTGCACTCAAACAGTTCGTCCTGGGCGTGATTCAAGGGTTGCGCGACGAGCAGGTACTGCCTTGCGGCGAAGGCGAGATCCGCTTCGAGCCGATCGGCAATCTGGCCGACGTGGAATTGCCGGCCGATGCCGAGGTGCGTTACCTCACAGCGGAGCAATCCAACAGCTCAGCCATCATCGGCAGCAGCATGATGATCAAGGTGCTGCGCCGGGTCTCGGCAGGTGTGCACCCGGAACTGGAAATGGGCCGCTTCCTGACCGAGCAGGGCTTCCAGCACATCTCGGCGATGCTCGGCCAGGTCACGCGCGTCAACAAGCGGGGCGAGCCGCATGCGCTGATGGTCGTGCAGCGCTTCCTCGACAACCAGGGCGATGCCTGGGAATGGACGTTGAACACCCTGGACCGCGCCGTTCGCGATCAGATTGCCGGCGGTGTGTCCGAACACGAGAACCAGTTCAGTGCCCTCGCTGAAGTCGAAGCCTTCAATCGCCTGCTTGGGCAGCGCCTGGGGGAGATGCACATGACGCTGGCGACGCAGACCAGCGATCAGGCATTCGCCAGCGAGCCGACCCGTCTGGCCGATACCAAAGAATGGATCAAGACCATATCCGCACAGGTGGAGCGCGCGCTGGATCTGCTGCAAGCCCGTCGCGGCGATCTCGACCGCAAAAGCGCATCGCTGGTGGATCAGCTACTCGGTCAGCGCGACCAGTTGCTAGGCGAGGTCAAACGGTTGGCCGAACGTTCCGTTGGCGGCCTGCGCACCCGTGTACACGGTGACCTCCACCTTGGTCAGGTGCTGGTGGTTCAAGGCGATGCGTATTTCATCGACTTCGAAGGTGAGCCGGCGCGCTCGCTGGAAGAGCGCAGAAGCAAGCTGAGCCCCTTCAAGGATGTCGCCGGCGTGCTGCGTTCGTTCGAATACGCCACCGCCATGACCCTGCGCAACGCGCAGGCCAGTGACAGCTCTGAAGAGGCGAATCTGGCCCGCCGCACTATTTCCGACACCTACCAGCAGAGCGCGCACGATGTGTTTCGCGAGGCCTACCGCGAGGCGACAGCGCAGATGCCGCACGCCTGGAAGGATGCCGCCGGTGCTGACGCTGCTCTGGCCCTGTTCAGCCTGGAAAAAACCGCCTATGAAGTGGCCTACGAGGCAGAGAACCGCCCGGCCTGGCTATCCGTTCCGCTTCAGGGACTGGCGAAGCTGGCACAACAGATTTCCGATGGAGATTCCCGATGAATGATCGTCCGGCTGTGACCATGCCCGGTGAAACCCTGCTGCCAACCGATGCCGACGTCGATGCGCTGGTGCGCGCCGAACATGGCAACCCGTTTTCCATCCTTGGCCCGCACCCTGACGGCGGTGGGCTGGTGGTACGCGCCTATTTACCTAACGCGCTGGGCGTCGAAGTGCTCGAACGCTCCAGCGGTCGCTTGCTGGCAGCGATGGAGCAGGGCCAGGTGCCCGGCTTTTTCGTCACTCGGCTGACCCACCAGCAGCCTTACCTGCTGAACGTCCGCTGGGCGGGGGGAGAGCAGATCACCGAAGACCCCTACAGCTTCGGGCCGCAGCTCGGCGAAATGGACATGTATTTGTTCTCCGAAGGCAACCATCGCGAAATCGGCCGTGTATTTGGCGCACAGCCGATGGAAATCGATGGCGTGCAGGGCGTGCGTTTCGCCGTCTGGGCACCTAACGCCCGACGCGTATCGGTGGTTGGCAGCTTCAATGGCTGGGACGGCCGCCGTCACCCGATGCGCCTGCGTTTTCCTTCCGGCGTGTGGGAGATCTTCATCCCGCGCCTGCAGCCGGGCGAACGCTACAAGTACGAGATTCTGGGGCAGAACGGCATACTGCCGCTGAAGGCCGATCCGATTGCGCTGGCGACCGAGCTTCCTCCGGGAACCGCTTCGGTGATTTCGCATCCGCTGGAGTACCAGTGGAAAGACGAAGCCTGGTTGCAGCAGCGGGCCGCGCGGCAGTCCTACAACGCGCCGATGACCATCTATGAGCTACACGCGGGCTCCTGGCGTAAGGAGGGTGGCGATGAAGGGCGACTCTACGATTGGCACGAATTGGCCGAGCGGCTGATCCCTTATGTCGTCGACCTGGGTTTTACCCATATCGAGCTGATGCCGATCATGGAGCATCCCTTCGGCGGCTCCTGGGGTTATCAGCTGCTGTCGCAGTTCGCGCCCAGCGCGCGCTATGGCAGTGCGCATGACTTCGCGGCATTCGTCGACGCGTGCCATAACGCCGGTATCGGCGTGATCCTCGACTGGGTGCCGGCGCATTTTCCGACCGACGCGCACGGGCTGGGCGAATTCGATGGCACAGCGTTGTACGAATACGCACACCCCTTCGAAGGGTTTCATCAGGACTGGGATACCTACATCTACAACCTAGGCCGCACCGAAGTGCACGGCTTCATGCTGGCTTCGGCGTTGCACTGGCTGCGTGAATTCCACGTCGACGCTCTGCGTGTCGACGCGGTCGCCTCGATGCTCTATCGCGACTATTCGCGCAAGGAGGGCGAGTGGATTCCCAACCGCCACGGCGGTCGCGAGAATCTCGAAGCGATCGACTTCCTGCGCCACCTTAACGACGTGGTGGCCACCGAAACGCCCGGCGCGCTGGTCATCGCCGAGGAGTCCACGGCATTTCCCGGTGTCAGCAAACCAACCTACGAGGGCGGGCTGGGCTTTGCCTACAAATGGAACATGGGCTGGATGCACGATACGCTCAAGTACATTCAGGAAGACCCGATCAACCGCCAGTATCACCATGACAAGCTGACCTTCGGCATGGTCTACGCCTACTCGGAGCATTTCGTGCTGCCGATTTCCCATGATGAAGTGGTTCACGGCAAGGGTTCGCTGATCGACAAAATGCCCGGTGATCGCTGGCAAAAGTTCGCCAACCTGCGGGCGTACCTGTCGTTCATGTGGACGCATCCGGGCAAGAAGCTGTTGTTCATGGGCAGCGAGTTCGGCCAGTGGCGCGAATGGAGTCACGACCGCGAACTGGACTGGCATCTGCTCGAGGAGGCCGACCACCGCGGTGCGCAGAACCTGGTACGGGATATCAACCGTCTGTACGCACATGAGCCTGCCTTGCATGAGCTGGACAGCGATCCGCAGGGTTTCCAGTGGCTGATCGGCGATGACCGCGCCAACAGCGTGTTTGCCTGGCTGCGCAAGAGCTCGACCGGGTATCCGCTGTTGGTGGTAGGCAACTTCACGCCGGTGGTACGAGAGGGCTATCGGGTAGGCGTTCCGGTAGAGGGTCGCTGGGAGGAAATCTTCAACAGCGATGCCGGATGCTACGGCGGCTCCAACGTAGGCAACGGCGGAGGTCTGCTGGCCGAACAGGTGCCTTCCCATGGACAGGACGTATCGCTGATGCTCACGCTTCCGCCGCTAGGGGTGGTGATACTGCGACCACAGGAGTAGCGGTCGTCACGAATGGGGCGTCCATACTTAGGCGTCCCAGTCCATCGGTCCTCGCTCGGCGTCCTGCCTCGCGTCCTTGTGCACCACGTCCACTCGGCTCCTGACGGGAACGAAGTCCGAGCGTCCCGGAGGTTTTCTACCTGCCTTGGCTTTTATTTCGAACGAACTGTCAGGCAACTCCATACGCCCCATCAGGAGGGTGAGCGCAATCGTTGCGTAGAGGGGCGAGCCGCATGGATGCGGCGAGAGCCGTAATGGGTCGGGGCCGCCATCGGCATGGATGGCCCTTGTACGGCGACCCTCGGAGCGGCGATGGAGTGAACGAACCCCGGCGCAGCCGGGGCCGTATGCCGGGGCAAGACCTATTGGTTCCTTTTGGGGCAATTGCCAAAAGGGACTCGCCCAGCAGGGCGAAACCAAGCTTTCAAGTGACTCGCTAATTGCGCCATGAACGCAAAACGTTCTTTCACCACACCCTTGCCAGCTCGTCATCAAGTTTTTGCGTCCCTGAAAAGCGCGATGTACCACGAAAAAAGCCGGAGCATCGCTCCGGCTTTTTCGTATCCGTCTTCCGCTACCGGCTGACGGCCTTTTCCACGTTGGATTCTTCCGGCGATTCTTCGTTGGGTTGCGCCTCGTTGCTGGAGCGCAGCTTCTTCGCCCGCGCTTCGAGCACAACGTAGAGAATAGTGGCGAAGAACAGCGGGACCAGGAAATACACGACGCGATAACCGATCAGTCCCGCAACGATTGCACCTTTACTGAGTTCGCCACCCAGCATGGCCACGAATACCGCTTCGATCACACCCAGCCCTGCCGGAATATGAGCAACTACACCAGCGATGCTGCTGATCATGAGAATGCCCAGGACCTCGGGGTAGGGCGCCTTCTGCGACAGCATGAAATAGACCACCAGCGCCATCAGCGACCAGTTGGCGGCGCCCAGCAGCATCTGCACGACGGCCAGCCGCAGCGAGGGCAGATGGATTTCATGCTTGCGTATGGTCCAGTGACGGCGCTTGGAGAATCCACAGGCCCATAGATACACCGCCGCGGCCACCAGCAACCCGACGCCGAGCACACGCAATGCGGTGTGGCCTATTTCCCAGGAGTCCGGTGGGGTGATCCAGCCCATGGCGAAGATCAGACCGGCCAGCCAGATGTAGCCAAGCCAGTTGGTCAGCACGCTCAAGGTGAAAACACGGGTGATCTGGGACGCGCGCAAACCAAGCCGGGAATAGAGGCGATAGCGCAAAGCGATGCCTCCGACCCAGGCGCTCAGGTTCAGGTTGAACGCGTAGCACACGAAGGTCACTGGCAGAATTTGCCGAACCGGCAGGTTGTGCTGCGCATACCGCTTGCCGAGCACGTCGAAGAAGCAATAGACAACGTAACTGGCAAAGGCCGCAGCGCCAGCCATCCACAGCGTCTTGGCGCTGTAGTTGCGCAAGGTGGTGTAGACCTCATTCCAGTCGACGTTGCGGGCAAGGCCGATCAGCAAGCCGGCAACCAGAATGAAGAAGATGTAGGTCAGGATCTTCTTGATCAGCGGCCAGCGACGTCGCCAGCCAGTGCGTGGCTCAGCGGGGTTGGACTCGGTCATTGCTGATCTCGCTGCAAGGGGGCTGAACGGGCTCCAGCGGCTCGGCATCGAGAAGCTGCAGCTTGGGTCGGTGTGCGGGGAACAGGCCCACCATCTGTGGGAAATGGCGCAGGAAGTGGAAGATGAAGAAGGCCAGCGGCGCACGCCACCAGTAACCACGAACCATGCGTTCCAGCGGAATACGCCGGCAGTCGTCCTGGAGTAGCTGGTCAAGCTTCTCGTGCAGCTGCCGGTTGAAATTGTGATCGCGGATGATCAGGTTCGCCTCGAGATTCAACGAGAGGCTGAGCGGGTCGAGGTTGCTCGAGCCCACCGTCGACCACTCGTAGTCCGCCAATGCAACCTTGCCGTGCAGCGGCCGACGGCAGTACTCATGGATCTCCACGCCGTCGCTCATCAGGTAGTTGTAGAGAATGCGTGCGCCGAACTTGGCGATTGGCATGTCCGGCTGGCCCTGCAGGATCAGCCGCACCCGCACACCGCGGCGGGCTGCGTTGCGGATCTCGCGCAACACCCGATAACCGGGGAAGAAGTAGGCATTGGCGATCACCAGCCGCGATCGTGCATCACGTATCGCTTGCAGGTAATGCTGCTCGATATCGGTGCGGTGCTCGTTATTGTCACGCGTCACGAATAGCGCACGCGCTTCACCCCGACTCACCCCGACGTACCCATTGCTCTGCGTGCGCACCCGACGCTGCCACCAACGCCGGTTCGCCTGCTCTGGCGCGATGGTGCTGAGGGCGAAGCGATGGATGTCGTGAATGATCGGACCCTCGACCCGTAGGGCGTAGTCCTGCTTGGCGCCTGGCCCGTAGTCACCGAGATGATCGGCGGAAAAGTTGATCCCGCCGATGAAGGCGAGGTCGCCATCCACCACGACGATCTTGCGGTGCATGCGGCGGAATACGTTGAGGCGCCAGCCCATCAGTCGTTTGCCGGGATCGAACACATGAATGCGCACCCCGGCGTGGGTCATCGCCGCGGCAAAATCACCGTCCAAGTCCGCCGAGCCATAGCCATCGACGGTAACGTCGACGCTGACACCGCGCTCGGCGGCGGCGATCAGCACTTTCTGCAGCTCCTGACCGACCTTGTCCTTGAAGAAGATGAAGGTTTCCAGCAGGACTTCTTTTTTTGCGGCCGCGATGGCCTCGAACACGGCGGGAAAGAATTCCTCGCCGTTTTCCAGCAACTGAAGGCGGTTACCGTCTCTCCAGTGAAAATTCATAGATGTATCTCCACCGCCAAGGGCAGATGATCGGACAAGTGCGTCCAGGGTTTGTTACCAAGTATTTGCGGTTTATGGCTGGTGGCATTACGCACGTAGATGCGATCCAGACGCAGCATGGGCCAACGGGCCGGGAAGGTCTTGGCGACTTTGCCCTGGGAAACCGCGAACACCTCGTGCATACCGGCGCAGCGATCCAGCACCTGGGCGCCTTTCAGCCGCCAGTCATTGAAGTCTCCGGCCACGACCACGGGCGCGTCGTCGGGCAGGGAATCGAGCAGGTCGCACAGCAGCCGCAGTTGTTGCTGGCGATGGGACTCACGCAAGCCCAGATGCACGCAGATCGCATGGAACTGGTCATGGCCCGGCACCTGCAGCACGCTGTGCAACAAGCCACGGCGCTCCGGTCCGGCGATGGAGATGTCGAGATTCTCGTATTTGGTGATGGGAAACTTCGACAGCAGCGCATTGCCGTGATCACCGTCCGGGTAGACGGCGTTGCGCCCGTAGGCGAAATCGGTCCAGATGCTGTCGGCGAGAAACTCGTACTGCGACATCTTCGGCCAGTCATGAAAGCGCAGGGCGTGTTTCTCATGAGTGCCCAACACTTCCTGCAGAAACACGATATCGGCGGAAACGGCCCTGACCGCTTCGCGCAGCTCCGGGAGGATGAATCGCCGATTCAGTGCGGTGAAGCCCTTGTGGGTGTTGACGGTCAGCAGGCGGACCGAATTGACCGCCGTGGACATGTGCGCGTCCAGGTCACTGC
>Ga0163223_100358_pt1 | contig 15153 bp, 11 predicted proteins | sample MSEWel2016_02_17_2_FD_113147 | JGI IMG/M metagenome (GOLD analysis project Ga0163223, IMG submission 113147) | Subsurface microbial communities from deep shales in West Virginia, USA - MSEEL Well Study Marcellus 5H_2016_02_17 ...
CTTTCCAATCACGGCTGTAGGCATGAAAACTCAGAGCATGATGGGTATAGGAGCCCAGTTCTTTAATCCCGACTTCCCGGGCAATCGTTCTTGACAGTTCGATAAGAGCGAAAACATTCATGGCGACTGCCTTAACCCCATCATTGCTTCTAAATACCACGTCGGTATTTAATTTGCCGTCTTTAACGGTGTAATGAATGAGCTGCAGGCAGGGCGGATGATTTAGTTTGGCGGCCTCCTGATTGGCCACATGTAGGGTCGCCTGTCTGGTACCGGGATCTTCTTTTAGTTTACTGATAATAAAATCAATGTTCCGAGAAAACAGATCATGATAGGTATAACCATACATGTCTTTTTCAAAATCCTTGGTACCTTCAACAATCTCCAGGACGTAATCCACCAGAGTTTCCAGCCCGGTTGGCATGGCCATGGTAATTTTTATATCCTGTACGCTGTCGATATCCATAAGCAGGTGAATTTCTTTTAAACTATCTTCCCGATCCTGATTCTTCCCAATGACAACGTCGGCCCGATTCAAAGCCTTCATCGCCGCTTCAATGCCCTTATGCAATTCGGTTTCGTGAATGTAAGTAACCATCATTTTCACATCGTATCAGCTGATCTCTAACTCTCAAACCGCTAATACGAGATCCTTTCTAAATAATAATACATATTCGTTTATCTGTTTCATTGATGATCATACCATATCTTTCGGTAGATTTCATCTTTGTAAAAATCAAAAATAAATCCCTTAATGTCTCCAATTTTAAATAGCTGATCATATTTTACGGCTGAACTAGAATTTTTTTAGAAAGTCTTCCGTCACGACGCCTCTTTTTATTGGCATTCCATGGGAGGGGCAAATCCAATCGTATTGGAGCTCTTTGATGATTGAAATTGATCGGTTCGCTTCCTCTTTATTCCAGATATAAAACTGGGGCAATTGTTTTAATTTTCCCTTAGACTCCTGAAATAAATCGCCAATAAATAATACATTCTTATAATGAAAAATCGAGTGTCCTGGAGTATGACCCGGAGTGTGAATCACGCGAACCGCTCCAAAACTTTGATTCTCCTGATAGACGCCAGAAATACTGGGTTTTTGAGGGTGCACAACTGCTTGCATGATTCGTTTGATTCCCGGTCGATTTTTTTCGCCCATAATATAGGGCACATCTTGCTGGGGTGCCCAAACCTCAGCTTGAGTTGTTTCCTGCAAGGCTTTAGCATTGCCGATATGATCAATATCATGGTGGGTCAGCAGTATTTTCGTTATACTTTGAATCGCTACATCCAAACTTTTCAGTTCCGCCAGAATTTGCTCTGCCAACCCCGGCATACCGGTATCAATGAGTATCCCTTCATCCGAACGAATAAAAAATACATGCCCATGGCTGGCACAATCAAGCTGATAAACATTTTCGACAATTTCCATCTTGTTACGCTCCCAAAAGTTATTTTTTTGTCAGATCCATAAAAGAAAAGCGGCCAGAACGGCCGCTACACAGTGTCGATAATTATCGATTCAGCCCTCTATTCGCAAAATTTCAGACCTGCGCCTCTCGTTTTCCGACAGCAACAGCAAGTCCGATCAGCATAATCAGGACTGCTCCCGCCACAGCCGCTTCTGATGTGCTAGTGTCCACCCCAGTTTTGGGATTGGCTGAACTGGCATGCTGTTTTTTGAATGTTTGCACCGAAAGCGGTTCCAGATACAAACAGGTCGCATCACGGTCGACATCCCCATAAATCGGACTGATATCAATGCTGCCTTCGGCCACAAGATCCTTAGCGACGGCTCCCGATGTGCATAAATCAAGAATGCCATTGTTAATGATAATTTTATTATAAGAGAATAAAGCGCCGGCATCGCCATGATCAGCAATCGATTCGACGACCGTATAGCCGCCGTTGAATACCAGTTCATCATAAGCTCCGATACCGCGGCTGTAACTGGTTGGACTATCGGTAAAAACATCAATATTTCCGCCATTGACAATTAGATCGCCAAAAGCAAACAAACCAAAAGCACCGGCATAATCACTATTATAAGCGGTCACAGCAATGTTTCCCCCGTTGATGGTGAGATTTCCCGGTGTGATATCCTCAGCATTATTACCTGCCAAAATTCCAACGGCGGAGCTGGAACTTTCATATCCAACGGCTGCAATATCATAGGTTCCGCTGTCAATCACCAGGTTTCCAACAACATTGATTCCACCACCCATTAAATCAGGGGTCGCCTGTCCCTTCGCAATCAGCGTACCTGTCCCGCTAGCATTCATATCAGCTTCCGCTTTGACGGCAAAACCATTATCGGTTGTAATAACATTGGTACCAAGTAGGACGAGTTTAAAAGGAACTGCTGTCGATTTGACATCCAGCTTTTCTCCTACAAAATTATTTAATGTCAGTTCGTTGACAGCTGTATCATATGAATAATCGGATCCGCTATTGGTGGCCAGGACATCAATGATCACGCCATTCTGGGTTAAGCACAAATATGTGGCCGTCTGGGCTTCTATCTTTTCTGGTTCAAGATTTGCTATTACCGGTTGCTCCGAAACGACCTCGACTTCCATACTATTGTCGGCAGGAGCTGTTGCGACCGCTGGCAGCGGGGCAATTTCGGTACTGCCTGCTGTTTCTGCTGTTTCTTCTGTTACTACAGTCTCTGTATCGACTGCTTCAGTTGTTACTAAAGCCAGACCTAATTCGTTGGTTGGTTCTTTTTCACTTACCGTTTCTCCAGCGGCAAAAGCTGAGACCGGAATTAGCATTGACAACATCGCCGCAACCATCAGCAGGGATAAAAACTTTGATATTCGCTTCATTTTCTTCTCCATTTCAAACCGTATTTTGATGAATTGTTGAGATTGGCAGCTATTCTTTAAAATCTTTAGTATCGTACCATTCTGTTTTTACTCGTTTACATCATCGCATATGATTAAGATACCACAATCACAGAAAAATGTCGATGGATTGTTCGATATTTCTTGCATGGCAACTGTCCAGTTATCAGAACAAATGCAAAAAACCGCCCACTGGCGGTTTTTTGTTAATTATGAACGCGTTTTATTTATCATATTTCATTTATTTAGTACGGCTTTTTAAATTGCTTAATCAGATTTTTTCGATTCTAATTCGAATCAGATATCCAGGGCTGCGTGGTAACCCTGATAAATGGCAGTCGTAATGGTGGATGCTTTAACACAATCCCCAATTTCGATAACATATGGGGCACAATCTACCAAAGTTTCGGCAATATTGCGACGCGGCTTTTGTCCCAGAGCACAGATGACTGTCGTTCCTTGAACCAGTACTTCCTTGCCATTGGCATCTTCACAGACAACCCCCTGATCGGTAACCTGCAATCCTTTTAATTCAGTATGGACGGTAATACCACATTTTGCGATTTCATTCATCATCAGCGGACGATGGCGCAGATTTGCGTCTGGTGCCAATTCCGTTCTCATTTCGATGAGGTTAACGGTCTTCCCTTCCCGGGCAAAATGGATGGCTGCTTCACAACCGGCCAAACCGCCACCTAATACAACCACGGTATCCCCGACCTGATCTTTTTTCTTGTAGTAGTCATTGACGACAATCACATTGTCGCCGTCCAGACCGGGAATTGCTGGAACGATCGGTTCCGAGCCGACTGCTACAATCAGGGCGTCAACGTTTTCCTGATCGACATATTCTTTTGTTACCGGTGTGTTTAAGCGAATCTCTACACCGGCATCTCTGGCCAATTTTTCCAGAGTAACACCCAGCTCGTACATTTCATATTTAAATGGTATTGCCTGTTCACCTTTTAAGATTCCACCTAAGGTATCGCCTTTTTCACAAAGAATAACCTGATGCCCCCGTTTGGCCGCCGTTAACGCCGCTTCCAGTCCGGCTGGTCCGCCGCCTGCTACCAATACTTTTACCGGGTTGGCAGTGGGAATAATTTCAGTTCCATCCATTTCCCGGCCAATTAAAGGATTAACGGTACAGCGCCGCGTGGATGTGACTGCCCGTTCGGCCATGCAGGTAAAGCAGCGCAGACATTTAACAATATCGGCATCCTGATTGCTCATAACTTTTCGCGGCAGGAAGGGGTCCGCCAACAGTGCCCGAGCCATTTCGACAATATCAGCTTGCCCGGAAGCAATAATCTCTTCCATCATCGCAGGATCATTCAGTCCGCCAAGAGTAGCCACCGGAACTGAAACATGTTTTTTAATTTCTGCAGCTAAATAGACATTTCGGCCATGAGGTTCAAACATCGATGGATGCGTTAAACCAAATCCACTTTGGTAAGTACCGGCAGTAATATGGAGTAGATCGACCTTGGATTCGACCAGTTTGGCGATTTCAACACCCTCTTCAAGGGTATAGCCACCTTCAAAAAATTCAGAGCCACTCATTCGAAACTCAATCGGGAAACCTGGTCCCACAGCTTCACGAACACTGTCCAGAACTTCCAGGGCCAGACGCGCCCGGTTTTCTAGCGGACCGCCGTATTTGTCGGTTCGGTGGTTAAAAAATGGTGAAAGAAACTGGTTCAGTAGCCAGCCGTGACCGCCATGAACCATGATCATTTCAAATCCTGCCCGTTTTGCCAATCCAGCCACCCGCCCATAAGCGGCGACAATATCATCAATAAGTTCCTGGGTCAGTTCTTTAACCGGTCTTCCATCAGGACGGGTTCCGGCGCTGGGTCCCCACTGAGCCATGCCACCTTTTTTATCTTTGTCGGTTAGATAGGTGCCGGCATATTGTCCGGAATGAGAGAGTTCAACACTGGGAATGGCGCCATGACGACGGATTGCATCGGCTGTATAGGTAAAGCTGGCCAGTGAATCAACCGTTTGCAGATCAAGGTGATACATATGGGAGCCTTCTGTTTCAGGATGAACTACACATTCACTAACAGTGACAGAGGCGGCACCACCTTTGGCTCTGAGTTCATAAAAAGCTTTCGATTTAGGACCGATGGTACAATCAGCAGTAATGTCGGTGCCTCCCATGGGTGCGCCAAACATTCTGTTTCTGAAGGTTACATTACCAATTTTAATCGGTTTACATAAATTTGGGTATTTTCGTTGCATCGTCAATTCTCCTTTAGAATTTTGATTGGTTCCGTCAATATTAAGCGGTCGATTTGATAAAATCTTAACATGATCTTTTAGTGATGTCAATAAAATCATGTAAATATTTACATGTTTAAACATGCAACATTTTGCAGAACAACAACGTTTTATCCTTGACGTTTATTTAAAAGATGGTTATCATTAAAAAAAACATGAAAAGAGGGACCTTATGATCTCAGAAAAATTGCTTGAAGAAATCAGGAAGCTCTGCAAAGATCTAGATAGTTTGACCCAGGAGAACTTTGATAAGGGCATAAAAATTTTCGCAGCTAATAAGTCCAAAGCTCATACTAGCCAAGTGGTTGATGTCATCAGTAAGAAAGAATATGAACGGCTTTCAAAAAATCCTGAATATACCGAGGCCGCCGAGCTTATCACCAGCACCCTTACCCTGCTGGAAGAACTGGATAATTTGGAATGGGTTTATAATGACCTGATTCGAAAACTTTATCATTGTAGACCTGACCGACCACAAACAACCGATGACGATACCGTTTTTAACCTTGAACCACCATTTTCCCGTTCAAAATTCTTAAATTAAAACAGCAGCATGCTTGGATCGTTACCAGTAAAGCTCCAATCCGACCCCCACCTCACCCACAGGAATATGCGAGTGAATGGCTGCTTTGACGGCAAAGGTGGTGCAGTGGCAGGGATAGATCTGTTCGATTTGATGGTTTTTAAAATAATCGATGGTCTGTACTACCCGGCCATTGACCTCAAATAGATGGAATCCGCCGATAACTCCGCGAACTCGGTGGTCTCCGGTGACAGCTTTGGCGTATTCTATAATATTACAGATACCGCTGTGAGAGCAACCAGTGATAATGAAAATTCCCGCTTCGCCCTGATAGACCAGAGCGGAATCATCCAATAGATAATCATCGGTCAGTTCGTCATCTACTTGCTGTTTTCCAATCGGTTCCGCTTTCTCAAAATCGATCACCCGAGGAATTTCACCCAGAAAGGTGATGTTCTCGGTAACCTTGACCGGAGTCCGAGTGAGTTTCAGCTGGCAACTTTCTGCCAGTTCTGTTCGGGTAAATGGGATTGATATTTTCAGACCGTTATACTCTTTATAATTCAGGGCATCAGGATGGGCGATAATATGAAATGGTTGCTTTCTCTTGATATCCAATAGGCTTTTTAAGCCTCGAGTATGGTCATCGTGGCCGTGAGAAAGTACAAGGGTATTAATCTTATTCAAATCAATATTCATGGCTGTGGCATTTTTAATGAACAGATCCGAGTAGCCCACGTCAAAAAGAAAGGCTTCTTCCCCGTCCTCAATATAATAGCACACCCCGGGCTCACCCCAGTAATATTCGTCGATAATGGTGTTGTTATCAACAATGACTTTTAGCCGCATTCTAGCCTCCATTTGTTATGATTTAAAAAACCTTGGTCGTCCATTGGGAGCAATCCCAGACTTCGTTAACAAAGCTTTCGTAGAATTCCGGTTCATGGCAGACCATCAGAATGCCGCCATTATAGGCTTCTAACGCCCGCTTCAGTTCAGCTTTGGCATCGGCATCGAGATGATTAGTGGGCTCATCCAGAACCAGAATGTTGGTTTCCCGATTGATCAGTTTGCATAGTCGGACCTTGGCCTGTTCGCCACCGCTTAAAACCTTGACCATACTTTCAATATGTTTACGCGTTAAACCGCATTGAGCCAGGGTTGAACGGACCTCATTCTGATTCAGAGACGGAAACTCGTTCCATACCTCGTCAATACAACTGGTTCGGATATCCTGATCCATTTCCTGTTCATAATAACCGACTTGCAGTTTTTCCCCTTGTAATACGGTGCCGGTGATCGGTGGAATCAATCCTAACAGGCTTTTTAACAGGGTTGTTTTTCCAATACCATTCGTACCTTTTAAAACGATTTTCTTTTTCCGTTCCATGACTAAATTTAGTGGTTTGGACAGGGGTTCATCATAACCGATGATCAGATCTTCAGTTTCAAAAACCCGGCGCCCAGTGGTACCGGCTTCCTTAAAATTAAACCGCGGTTTGGGCTTTTCGGATGCCAGTTCAATGATGTCCATTTTATCCAGTTTTTTTTGTCGGGACATAGCCATATTCCGGGTAGCTACCCGGGCCTTGTTTCGGGCCACAAAGTCTTTAAGATCGGCAATTTCATTTTGTTGTTTAGTATAAGCAGCCTGTTCCTGAGCCTTCTTTGCTTCTAACACTTCCTGGAACTTAGCATAATCCCCTACATAACGAGTCAGTTTTTGGTTATCCATATGATAAATAAGATTAATCACGGAATTGACAAAGGGCAGATCATGGGAAATCAGAATAAAGGCATTTTCATAGTCATTGAGATAGCGCTTTAACCACTCAATATGCTGCTCATCGAGATAGTTAGTGGGCTCATCCAACAGTAGGATGTCCGGTTTTTCCAGCAGCAGTTTTCCCAACAACACCTTGGTACGCTGGCCGCCGCTGAGTTCGGTGATGTCCTTATCCATACCAATGTCGTTGAGACCCAGGGCATTGCCTACTTCTTCGACCTTTGAATCCACCAGATAAAAGTCATGAAACTCCAGCAATTCCTGAAGGTCACCCACTTCTTCTAAACTCTTTTCCACTTCTTCCGGACTGTCCTCACCCATTTTTTCATAAAGATAACCAATCCGGCTCTCAATATCCAGTAGAAAATCAAAGGCTGAGGTCAGCACGTCCCGGACGGTTATTCCCGATTGCAAAACCGCATGCTGATCCAGATAACCGATCCGCACATTTTTGGCCCATTCCACCTTGCCCTCATCTGGCATCAGCCTGTCGGTAACAATATTCATAAAGGTAGACTTACCTTCTCCGTTTGGTCCAATTAAACCGATATGCTCTCCCTTTAATAACCGAAACGATACCTGATTAAAAATCGCCCGATCACCAAAACCGTGAGAAAGATTCTCGACATTTAAAATACTCATTTATTCTCCATTTCTTATTTTTTCAATTAAAAACACTTCCAGATTTGTGGTGCAGATCAGGAAGTGTTTTATTTATCCTATGATTCTTGCATTATAGTATACCATATGCCCGATGATTATACCAGACTGCCTGGTCAGTTTCATAGCTTCTTATTAAACCATTTATTTTTTATTTGTCCGCTTTTTGACCCTTTGATCATTACTCTTTGGTCTTCTTTTTCGTTTGCTTGTAGCTATATTAAAGTAGAGAATTGCCTGCATCAAGGTTACCAACCCCATAATTATTTTCTCAAACCAGGTGGCCCCCAACAGATTTCCCAGGGTATTTAAACAGGCAAACATAAAGGATAACCAAAGATAAACTTTCGAAAACAGGTTAAACTCTTTATCGTCAATGGCACCTGCTGCCACAGCAATCAGGGGGATGCCGAAACACACCACAATCACACCCGTGATCGAAGATTCAAAAATAAGAACGACAATTAACACCAATGCAAAAAAGAGCCAGCCTTTATAGAAGTTTCTATAGTCTTTTACTCGGATCAGCCCGGATGCCGCGGCAATTACCGGGATCCCATAGATCAACATAATTATGCTGGTGGAGGCTGCTTGAACGGCCGCATCATAACTTTCCAGTAGTCCGCCACTGATGAATTCATAGGGCAGAATTTTTAGTATCACCAACAGAAAGACAAACATTGTGAAAATGTTCAAGGCAATAATTCCCTTGCCGGCCGTTTTTCTGTTTATTCTCATGATTCCTCCCTTGAAGACGTATTGTGTGACAATGACTAAAAATATTCCGGAATCCGATCAATCGAAACCCTGATCAGTTTATCCCAACACATCTCCCCGCACCTGACCATACATGGGCTTTGCACTTTTTTCTGAAGTTCTTGTGGAAGTAATCGAAATCCCAGTCGACGATAAAAATCCGGATCAATATCTGAGTAAAGAAAAATAAATGCGTCCTCATCTTTTTCGATCTCAGAAATACGATTTTCTAAAAGAATGGTCGCGTAGCCTTTGCCAGTGTGGGGTTTTGGTGTGAGAACCGAACCAATACCGTAAACCTTTTTCCCCATAATCGGTTCTAATTTCAACACAATCAATGAGCTGACGAGCTGCCCGTCTTGATCGATGACAAAACGTGTTCCAAAGGCATCTTCTTTTGAATTATCCTTAATGTACTCTTCCAGAGTTCTGCTTTTATGCCAGACTTGATACGCCTTGCGAAACAGAAATTCCCGTTCCTGTTTTGTGGCTTCTCTAATTATCATCCTTCGGGAACTGGCACTGTCCCCAATCGCTGCACCCAGCATAATCACCCTCCCCAAACTGTCAAAATTAACCTTAACCATGGTTTTAACGTTATTTATATTATACCATAAATCCATCGTTATTCAAAAAACATCGTACAAACCAACCAAAGCCAATGTCACTTTGACTATTTTCATTGTTACATATAATAAAATGAATATGACAGATAATCATTAATTCTGAGTCGTTAGTTAATGTTTCGCATTGCTTGGTGCTGGTGCTTTCACAACAATTAGTTCTAATGTTTCGGTGTGCATATTCTTGACATTCATTTTGGTTTGAAGTGGTATTTTTAATAGCGTTCCTGCTTCGTATTCATGAACCTCCTGATCGTCAAGTCCAATTGAGAGTGTTCCTCTGACCACAGTCATGTAGACGTTGGAATTGGAAAAATGCTCAGGAAGTCCTTCCTCTTTATTAAATACCATATGCAGATAATGAACGTTCTCATCAAATATTACTTTCTCCACCGCCTTATCATTACCTCTCGACAGTTTAAAAATTTGTTCCACCATTTTATTGTCCTCCTTTTTTCTATCATACAATTAGGGAATCCCAAAACATCTCTTTTTTTTACAGTATTTTGCAAGCGCCTATGTTATAGGATATACCCATCTAATCACCAACTATTGATTAACGCTTTTATTTTTGCCTTTCATTATACATTTTTAATTATTTTCTCTAGAATATTCACAAATCGCGTATTGCTGATGGGATGATGACTAATGAGTTTCCCGTCAAAAATAATGCCAAATGTTCCAAAGGGGCAGGGCGAATTTTGTGCCGTCGCCGCATCAGAGAGATTAATTAACTGTGCCTCTAAATGGAATCGATCCTTGGCTGTTGCCATTATCTCGTTAACATTTTTCTCTGTGTAGGGGCATTGTGGTGAACGTAAAATTGTTAAGCCTGACCCGATGTTTGGAAAGGATTGACCGCATTAATCGCTGTCAATCGATCCCATCCACCGTTTTAATTCGAAATAAACATTTGGGTCCAGTAATGACTGTATCCAGAACCTGATTGGGCATAACCTACTCCTAGCTTGTTAAATCCCGGATTTAAAATATTCGCCCGATGGCCCTCTGAATTCATCCAGCCATTCATAACCGCTTCCGGACTGGAATAACCGGCGGCAATATTTTCACCAGCGCCCTGGTAATTAATCCCTAGTTCTGTCAGGACGGTAAAGCAGCTGCTTTGATTTGGTCGAGTGTGTGAGAATAACTGGATAATTTCTTCTGCCCTGATTTGCGCGGCCCGGGTTAAAGTGGCCTCACTGCTTACCAGGCCAAGATTTCTGGAAGCCCGTTCCTGATTGACCAGAGCGATCACCTGAGCTTCAAAAGAAGGCGTGGTTGCCTCGATAAATGGCGTATCCGTCTTTCCCGGAGCAGCGGTTCCCTTGGGCTGAACAACAATATAAATCCCTTCAAGACGATAAGAATAACCCTGGGAACCGGCACTTTCACCATTTTTTGCCCAATCCAGCCAGCCATAGTTTTGGACATGAACCTGATAGTAAACGTCAAACTGCTCGGCATCCGCCCCGGTGAGTTTGATCTGGATCCCTTCCAGACGAAGGCTTTGGCCGGAGGTTCCGCTCATTCCCCCGTTACTTTTCCAGCCTCTGGCGGTATCGGCCTCCCAGCCGATATTCTGAATATGGGTTTGATAGGTAATCCCCAAATCGGTTATCGGGGAATCAAGTTTGATTTCAATCCCCTCCAGGCGCTGACTTAAACCAGAGGTTCCACTCATCTTGCCATTTGACACAAAATCCTGCCAGCCGACATTTTGAACATGGGTGCGATAACTGACATTTGGGGTGCTGGCGGCCAATATATTATTAGGCATAATCCCGATGCTAAGTACTAATGCAAATAAAAAATAGAAACACCATTTTGCAACTTGCTTCATCTTACTTTTCGGATGATCTAATCAAACGGTCATCCATCTCCTTTTTTATGTTATCTGTATTAATACCGATTATCGCATTAAATAATTAATCCTGAGTCGCAATGAACTTATACTTCTGATTTTGTTAATAGCCGTTTTGATCTTTTATCCCATTTTTAAAAATGAGATTACCCTGTTTGCCATTTGCCGATGGCCCGCCGGGCTCTGATGAATTCCATCCAGATACAGATCCTTGTCGGTCCAGTCAATGGCAGCTCTGAAATCCAGAGCTTTGATCCGGGATAATGCCGGATCGTCTCTTAACCACTGGCAGTAAGCCTCGATCATCCCCGCCGATTTTTTAAAATCGACTACCACCCCCCCTTCTTTAAAGGTCACCGGCAGATGAATCGGTGGCGGGATGGCAACAAAAACCTGAAGACCATTAGCGCTGGACTGATCAACCATGGTGATCATATTTTGGGCAGCACACTCCCAACTGTGATTAAAAAAGATATCGTTATAGCCACCCATCAGGATCACCCCATCAGGTTTTGCATTAAAGACCTGTTTCTGGATTCGGTTTCGCATCCCGTCAGTGGTATCCCCGCTAACCCCGCGATTGATCATCTGGATTCCGGTTTTTTTTTCTGCAATTACATGCCATTTTTCTTCCCGGGACACCTGATAACCAAAGGTCAGACTGTCCCCTAAACATATTATTTTCACGATTTTTCTCCTTATAAACTGGCCTTATCTTAAGCTTTCAACGGTTATTATTTAACCATGTCTATGATAGCATAAACGGTCTGACAATAACAGAGACCACCTTGTAAAAGGTGGTCTCTGTTTGATTAAAATTAGATTATCTTTATAAAAGACGGCTAGCCCTTTCTAATCTTAAACTGATCAATCATCTGTTTTAATAGAACCGACTGGCCAGAAAGCTCTTCACTGGCGGCGGCACTTTGTTCGGCAGTGGCCGAATTCTGCTGGACCACCTGGGCGACCTGTTCAACCCCCATATTGATCTGGGCGATGCCGGTGGCCTGTTCATTCGAAGCTCCCGCAATATTGCCAATTAAACTGGTAACCTTGCCAATTCCCGAAACAATTTCATCAAGAGCGCCAGCAGTATCGTCAGCTATTTTTGTCCCTTCCTGAACAGTGTTGATCGAACCTTCAATCAAAATCGCGGTTTCTTTGGCAGCTTCGGCGCTTCTGGCCGCTAAGGTTCGAACTTCTTCGGCAACTACAGCAAAACCCTTGCCATGCTGTCCAGCCCGGGCAGCTTCGACCGCAGCATTGAGCGCCAGGATATTAGTCTGGAAAGCAATGTCATCAATAACCTTGATAATTTTGGAAATGTCCTCGGATGATTTATTGATTTCCACCATCGATTGCTGCATTTCGGTCATCTGGCGATTCCCTTTTTCTGCATTGCCCATCACATCAGTAGCCAGTTCTCTGGCTTTGTTGGCATCAACAGCATTATTTTTGGTCTGATCAGCAATTTCAGTAATGGCAGCGGTCAGTTCCTGAATTGAGCTGGCCTGTTCGGTCGAACCCTGAGCCAATCCCTGGCTGCTGTCTGACACCTGATTGGCGCCGACATTCACCTGCTCAGCGGCGATATTGATATCACCCATAACTTCATTGAGCGAATGAATAATCACATTCAGGGCGTTGGAAATGGTCACAAAATCGCCACTGAAAGCTTGAGCATTTTCAATATCCAGATTCCCCTGGGATAATTGTTCGATTTTTTCAGTAATTTCCCCGACGACGCCATCCAACAGTGTGGCAGTGGAATTGACGCTCTGTTTGAGTAAATCCACATCCCCCCGATACTCACCATTAATCCGTACCTGAAGATTACCATTAGAGATGGCTACCATGACTTCCATCACTTCGCCCAGTGGTTTGTTCAGTTCTTCCAGAATGGCATTCATGCCGCCGACCACTTGCCGCCATGCTCCCTGGAAGTTACTGGCATCGGCTCTGATTTGGAGATTTCCATCTATGACGGCATTGGTAATCATGGTGGCATCATCAATCAAGGTGCCAATTGATTCTTTGACCAGCATCAGGCTGTTATTGATTTCATTAAACTGAGCGCTGACTTCTGAGGTATAGGCATTCGCGGCACTGCAATTTAAGTCAAAGTCCAGATTTCCTTCTGCCAGGCGCATCAGGTTTTCACCCAGACGAGCTACTTCTGCTTTGGTATAGTCACTGACCCGAATCATCGGTGTTAAATCGGTAACTACTTCAATGAATCCAACGTTTTCCCCATTTCTGTTTTTGAGGTAAGCGGTCGCCTGTTTGTTGCTGCGGCCAACCCAGTCAAAGTAGCTTTCCGACACGCCCTGATCCACTAGTTGCCTGATTCCACAGCTCTGTGTTTGACAAATGCTGGTTCTGGAATTATGGCAGTCCATTCCACAGGCAGAAACGCGATCCTTAATTACGCCGTTTTCAATCATCAGATCTTCAAACGCACGGTTCATAAAGGTCCATTTCATATCATTGTCGGTAACATGAACCGGAAATGGAATCCCATCGATGATGGCTTCATACCAGAACATCTTGTCAACCACAGTATCGAGGGTTTGATTGACACCGGAAATAACCTGGGCATACTCACCAGAGTGTCTGTCCAATGCTGCTCGTCTGGTGAAATCGCCACGAATGGCAGCGTCCGAAAGCATAATGGTGTCTGAGACAAGGTTACCAATTGACTCTTTAATTAAAACCATACTGTTGCCCAAAACATCCTCTGACGATTTAGGCTGAATGTCGATGGACAAATCACCTTTGGCAAAAGATTGAGCGGCTTCAGCCTGTTCCCTGATGTTTTCGGCCATATTCACAAAGGATCGTGTCAGATCACCAATTTCATCTTCTCTAACATCCTGCGCCATCGACTGATCGATGTCCACATCTCCCAATGCCAGACGATCAGCCGCTTTGGCCAGTCGGGTTATGGGTCGGACGAAGTTACCGGTGGAAATTACCAGAATTCCCACAATGATAATGAGTCCCAGTCCAAAAATAAGTAACATCATGGTGAGAATTCCGGCAAAGGTACTGTTGAATTCGGTTGTTGGCAATCCTGTGGCCAGTACCCACCCGGTATCGCCAATTTCAGCAACATACCCCCTGCTTTCGGTACCTCCAGTTGAATAGGTGATTGGTCCAGCAACTTTGTCCATCAGTGCGGTAATAATATTCTCTGACATATCCGTATCGCTGAGTAGACCGTTATTATAATCTGGATTAGGATGATCAAAAACCATGCCACTATCGGTAGAAACCACAAAGAACCCGGAGTCGCCAATTTTATTCTCAGCAACAATCTCCTTAATCCGATCGATAGAGACATCCACACAGGTGGCCCCCACCAACTCTTGGGTTCCCGGTTTAAACACCGGAGCAACGACGCTGACGATAATTTTCTGGGTAGTAATATCCACATAAGGCTCCGAAATAAAAGCCTTCTTTTTTGCTACCAGTTCCATAAACCAGGGCCGGACATTAATGTCATAGGATGGGTCCGAAACCACTCCATCTGATTGGGTAAACTGACTGGAGTCCACATCAGCAATCCAGGTTACCTGAATGTTCTCCGGGTCGGTCGCAGCCACATTATCTAAATGTTGCTTGATCTCCGGAAAGTTAGCTGTCGATGTAATGCCCACCCCTGGTGTCACCTGATTAAACAGACTCTGAATTTCCGGGTTTGTCGCCAATTGACTGGCATCCTCCAGATATTTTGTAAAGTATGTCTCAATTTGATTTGAAACCGATTCAGACTGGGCTGATAATTCGTTGACTTTAATCTC
>Ga0163223_100361_pt1 | contig 15026 bp, 10 predicted proteins | sample MSEWel2016_02_17_2_FD_113147 | JGI IMG/M metagenome (GOLD analysis project Ga0163223, IMG submission 113147) | Subsurface microbial communities from deep shales in West Virginia, USA - MSEEL Well Study Marcellus 5H_2016_02_17 ...
CTAGCGGGATATCGCCCATGCCAAAGGAATCGCCCGACAGGTACGGCTGTTCTGCCAAGGCTTGATCGGCGATAGCGAACAGCTTGCCGCATTCCTCCAGCGCTGCTTGCACCGCCGCCATGTCGCGCTTTTCCGGGGCGGTGCGCACGATGTTCCAGAACAGCGGGCGGAAAGGCGTCGCCAAGGATGACGTCACCCAGTCCATCCATTTGTCCATCCCGGCGCGCTGACGCGGATCGGTATTCCATAGCGTGCCCTCGCCATACTGGGCGGACAGGTAACGAACGATGGCATTCGATTCCCACAGCACCAGCTCGCCGTCCTCGAGACATGGCACCAGGCGATTCGGGTTTTTCGCGATGTACCCAGCTTCACTCACCACGCCGAAGGCACCACCCGCATCGATGCGGGTATAGGGAACACCAAGCTCTTCGAGGCACCAGCTCGCCTTCTTCACATTGGTCGAGTTATTTCGACCCCACAGCGTCAACATGCATTCACCCTCCGTCGTCGGCGTTCATCGCCAAGGCCAAACCTAACCGCAATCGATGACGCGGGCGATCTTTGAACCGATCAGAGCGCTTTTCTTCGTGCCTTCAGCAGACGCGTTGCGCCTTGGGTCTTCTGGGTGAACCACAGGACGCGACTGACGCCACGGGTGATCGCCACATAGGCCAGGCGCAAGCTCTCGTCGGCCATGGCCTGGCCGTAGCTGTTTCGGAAGAACCCGGAATAGGCGTACAGCGCGTTGCGCAGTGGATGTTTTTCTGGCGGCATGCAGTCATCGACGATGATCGCGACTTCCGCCTGCAGCCCCTTGGCTCGGTGAATAGTGTAGGCCTTGACCGGCAGTTTTTTGTCCAGCTCGGCCTGGATGGCGCGCAATGGCTCGTTGCGTCGGCTGAGCACCAACACGGCGTTACGATCCGCATTCGGCCGGGCCGCGACGTGCTCGCACTGCGTCTCGATCTGCCTGATCAGTTCTGGCAAACGGGCTTTCAGGTCGAAACCTGACACCAGCTTCACACCGTGATCGCCGGGCTGAGTGTCCTTGCCGGCTTTGCTGGTTTTGTCCTGCTTGAACTCGACATCGGCCAGCACCGCCTCCCCATCACGGATGATCGGTTCGATGGAGCGATAGTTGGTTTCCAGCATCAGCACTTGGCTCTTCTTCAACGCGCCCTTGCCAGGGAAATACTTGTCGAAATCCATGAACAGCTCCGGCGAACTGCCGCGCCAACCATAAATTGACTGCCAGTCGTCACCGATAGCCATCAGACTGACCGGCTCGCCCAGGCCAGCCAACGACCTATGCAACGCCTGCAGCCACTGGACGATCTGCGGCGAGATATCCTGAAACTCGTCGATCAGCAGATGGCTGAACGGCGCCAAGGCATCGCCGGACGCACCCTTCCCGCCCGCCGCCAGAGAATGCGTAAGCTGCTGAAACGCGCCATTGAATGTCATCAGTCCCTGTACCTGCAGCGCTGTCTGGAAATGCTTCCAGAACAGTATCAGCGCATCGATGAACCAGCGTTCACGTTCCGAGCAGGTCATCCGGCTGGTCTGCATCTGTTCGATGCGGATGCCGATGCTCTCGATGAAACCCGCCTGCGCATAAAACGCCTCGAACAGCGGGACAGCGACGAACTCGCCCGTCAGCTTGAATGCATCCAAGGGTGCCTTTGGCGTTTTGCGTTTGTCGCTCACGGGCGGCGGCAGGTCCAGCAGCTGATGCACCAGCCCTCGGAAGCCCTCCTCTTCGGCATAGCAGCTCTGGTAAGCCTGCTTCAACAGCCGCTGCTGTGCCGGCCGCAAACGCGAGGCGGTCAGCGGATTATCCAGCTCGATTGGTGACGCGCCCTTTTCGTCCAGCTGCTCGAACCAGGCCGGTTTGCCGAGAACATCCTTGGTCAGCACTGCCATCGCCGAATGAAAGGTCCGCACGCATTGGCGCGCGCGGGCGGGGTCGAATTCGAAGTTCCAGAAGCTCAGCACCCGAACCAATTGCTCGCGCAGTTGCGCACAGGAGGCATTGGTGAAGGAAATCACCGTCAGCCGCTCCGGTGGAACCTCTAGGTGACAGAGCATGAACACCACCCGCAGTACCAGCGTGGTGGATTTACCGGAGCCGGCACCGGCGAAGATCCGCGTTACCGGGCTGTCGCTGAGGATCATCGCCCACTGTTCATCGGACGGCGCGCAGATCACGCCCGCTTCGACTGCACGACCGACACGCAGACGCATGGCTTGAATCTGCTGGTCTTCAACCGACATTTTCGCCGGCCCGTAGATGCCTTCGCTGGCGGGCTTGCGGGGTTTGGTTCTCGGTTTGGCCGGTGCCTCTGTTTGCTTGGCCTTGCGCCCGGCGGCGGGCGTCTTGCCGGTCTGTTTGGCCACCCGCTTACTAGCCTGTTTGGGACTGGAGCCGGGCCAACGGCGCAAGATCAGCTCTTCTTCCGATTGCACATAGGCCGAGGTGCGGGGAAAGCAGCGCGCCAAGGCACCCGAAACCAGGCGCTTGTAGCGTTTGACGGCAGACAACATGACAATCAACCAGACATGAACAAGTGGCTGATATGGTACGGGTTTTTCGTAGGTGGCTGGCTTCCCAACGCAAATTGACGCGATGCGTTCGTCGGTTGCTCCGCACCCTGCGCGCGTGCGGGTCACTAAAGGGAATCCCCTCCCTATAACTGGCTGCTCAGGTTTCCATGTACAGAATCGGTTTCGCCTGCATGTATCGTCATCCCGGCCACAGCGAATCGCTGAAAGAGCTGGAGGCTATCGAGCGCGCCTTCAATCCGCGTTCGACCACGTTGCGCTGGCTCAATAGCGTCTCCCAGGATGCGGCCCGTGAAAAGCTGAACGGCATCATCGAACACAATCTGGCCGCGCAGCTGCGGCTGCTCGAATACGTCGGGACGCTGCCCAAACAGCTACGCATGCTGCGCCTAAGCAGTGATCTGCTGCCCTTCTACAGTCATCCGGAAGCGGCCGATTTCTATCGCCAGGCCGAGGTGCGCGATGTGATCGAGAAGGGATTTGCGCAGATCGGTGAATTGGCTCGGGCAACGGGCATTCGTCTCTCGTTGCACCCGGGGCAATACTGCGTGCTCGGCTCGGACAAGCCTCAAGTGGTGGAAAACAGTCTGGCGGAGTTCGAATACCACGCCGACATGATCCGCATGATGGGCTTCGGCAGGCAGTTTCAGGACTTCAAGTGCAACGTGCATATCGCCGGGCGGCTGGGCGTCGATGGGATTCGCGCGGTCTGGCCGCGCCTGTCGCAGGAAGCGCGAAACTGCATCACTTTCGAGAATGAGGAAAAGACCTACGGCGTCGATGATTGTCTGCAACTCGCAAACCTTGCGCCGGTTGTGTTGGACATTCATCACTGCTGGATCAATGAAGAGCGTTACATCGACCCACACGACTCGCGCGTCGCCCGAATCATCGACAGCTGGCGCGGTATGCGCCCAGCCATGCACTACTCGCAGCCGCCCGAAAGCCTGATTGAACGTGGCTTTTCACCGGAACAGAAGTTGGAGATGCCGGCCATGCTTCAACACATCAGCAAGCGCGACCTTTATAGCCATAGCAAACGCATGTGGAATCGCTGGACCAACCTGTACGCTCGCGAATTCCTCGACCGCTTCGACATGATGTTCGAGGCCAAGGACAAAAATCTCGCAGTTCTGGATTACTACACCGATTACCTGGCGGACAGCGTTAAGCCATGAATGCCGTGGCGGCATGTTCGGTTTAGATGGATTAATCGGGCGGATTGGCGCGAGGATGGAGGAGTTACTGCTTGAGCGATATCACGCGGGGATGCGCTCACTCGTTGACCCTGCGCAAGCCCCGTGTCGGTTTGCGCAGGGTGATCAAGGGATCAGAAGTTTCGAAGCAGAATTTCCTGTTCTTTGCGCTTGGCCAACGCGTCGGCGGCCACGAGGGCCAGTAGCGGCAGCACGCCCACCTTGAGCGCGAGGTCCCAGGATCCAAGGAACCCGATGAGTACAGCTCCAACAACGACGATTATGGCCATGCAGTGTGCACAGAAGCGCCACAATTCGAGTGCAACGACCTGAGCATTCTGGTTGTTGATCATACTGAGCCCCTCTTTGTTGTTTTAGTCGCCTTGTACAAGCTTCAGCGTAGCTGCCTTGCGCTTATGCGCAACCATATTTTTGTGTCATTAATGTGTCTAGCACGCCGGTTACAGCGATTTTTTCCGAGAGTTCCGTTAACACCAAAACAGACGATCTGCCGTACCTCACCGCCATCTTCCAGTCACAAGCCGTAATGCTGTTCGCTGAATGCGTTCAGGCAAAACGTCACGGCGTGGTAGGAGCGAGCTTGCTCGCGAAGTTTTCGGGTGGCCTGGGTTCGCGAGCAAGGACTCGGCGTCCCCCTCGCTCCTACGACTGCGTGGTTCGCATTCATGCGTGGCGTCACGCAGTGAGGTTCGCCTGGAGCGTCATCGATCCGCTCCGAGAATGTTGTCCAGCGCACGCTGGAGGATATCGACGGTGCGGTCCAGGTTTCTCAGCTTCTCCAATCCGAACAGGCCGATGCGGAAGGTTTGGAAGTCGGCTGGCTCGTTGCATTGCAAGGGGACGCCCGCCGCAATCTGTAAACCTTGCGCGGCAAACTTGCTGCCGCTTCTGATTTCGCTGTCGGTGGTGTAGCAGACCACCACGCCCGGCGCCTCAAAGCCATCAGCCGCGACGCTTTTAAACCCCTTTTCAGCCAGCAGCGCCCTCACCCGCCGACCCAGCTCCAACTGGTCATCACGAAGGGCCTCGAAGCCATAGTCCCGTGTTTCCCACATAACGTCCCGGAAACGCATCAGGCCGTCACTCGGCATGGTCGCGTGATAGGCATGCCCGCCCTGCTCATAAGCCTGCATGATCTGCAGCCACTTCTTGAGATCACAGGCGAAGCTGCTGCTCTGGGTCGCCTCGACACGAGACTGCGCAGCCTGACTGAGCATCACCAGCGCACAGCAAGGCGAAGCGCTCCAACCTTTCTGCGGCGCACTGATCAGCACATCGACTCCGCTTGCCTGCATGTCTACCCAGAGCGCGCCGGAGGCAATGCAATCGAGAACGAACAGGCCGCCAACCGCATGCACGGCATCTGCCACCGCACGCAGATAATCATCGGGCAGGATCATCCCGGACGAGGTTTCCACGTGAGGTGCGAACACCAGATCTGGCTTCTGCGCGGCGATGGTTGCGATCACGTCCTCGATTGGCGGCGGGCTGAATGCAGCCTGGGAAGCCTGGCTTTGCGGCCGCGCCTTGAGCACGGTGGAAGAGGCGGGTATCCCGCCCACTTCGAAAATCTGCGTCCAGCGGTAACTGAACCAGCCATTTCGAATGACCAGACATTTACGGCCATGGGCCAGCTGACGCGCCACCGCTTCCATGCCAAACGTACCGCTGCCCGGCACCACAGCGACCGCATGAGCGTTGTAGACGGATTTGAGTGTCGTGGAGATGTCGTTCATGACGGCCTGGAACGACCGGGACATATGGTTCAGCGATCGGTCGGTGTACACGACCGAATACTCGATCAACCCTTCCGGGTCGACATGGGGGAAAAGGTCCGACATGGAATCACTCCGCAGCAAGAGAGCTGGCATCGACCCTGCCCGAAGCCTGATCGCTTTACAAGCGTTACAGGGTCCGGCTCTCCTTCTGAGATGCAACGATCAGCCACATCGTGATTTCGATGCGGCAACTAGCGAAACAGACACCTCTAGCCGCTTAAATTAGTTCCAACCATTTGTCGGAAATTGAAACTCATGCTGCAACTCGGCATTCAAAAAAATGACGCCATGAACAGGGAGAACCCACGTTCGACGCGACATGTTTCAAGACGACCAGTGGTAAGGATCGGGCTAGTATTACAACCCGCTTAGATAGCCAATTTGTTGGCGCCTGTATTTAGTCTCTAACTATTTAAATCATTGACTAAACAAATTATAAAGTCGCCAGCGAAACGACGAGCCAGCACGGGTTCCGTCTCGCCTGCTGGTTCGGTCTTTGTGGAATTCGCCTCCCTGGCAGTACCCCTTATTGATCAACCTCCCTGTCGCTACATCGAAACGGCCTGCTAGAGGCGTTTCGATGTTCATAGTCACGGTGAGCCAAATGTCCGTTATACGTTTTCCGAGCGCCCGCAAAGGCCTCATATCTGCAATCGCCCTCGCCGCACTGTTGGGCTTTTTTCCAAACAGCAATGTCAGTGCGGCATCCGCTGGCAGTACCAGCACCGCAGGAATCTCTTACTCGGCGCTGATCAACAAGTTCACCAACAGTTACTGGCAAAACGGTTCCTGGCGCGCATCGGCTGGTGTTTCCGTCGCTGCGACCGAGCAGAACCTCGCTGCATTTCGTGTCGGCACCTCGGTGCGAACGGCTGACGGTCAGATACGCACTGTCACCTCGGTCAAACCCGCCAGCGGTGCGCTGACTGTCTTCATGGATGGACCGGTACTGGACGGCACCGTGATCGGTTATCCCAACCGACTCAGCGTCAGCAACGTGGCAAGTTCGAAGCCAGTCGTCACCGTACCGGATAGCACGCCGGCCCCCACACCAAGTCATGCTGCGCTGATCAATAAATTCACCAACAGCTACTGGCTGAACGGCTCCTGGCGGGCATCGGCCGGCGTTTCGGTCGCCGCCACTGCACAGAACAGTGCGGCCTTCGTCGTCGGCGCATCGGTACGCACGGCGGACGGTCAGGTACGCACCGTCACATCGGTCAAGCCTGCAAGCGGTGCGCTGACTGTCTTCATGGACGGTCCCGTGCTCGACGGCAACATCATTGGCTATCCGAACAAGCTCAGCCTGGTCGCACCCCCTGCGTCCCGGCCATCCCTGTCTCCCGATCCGATTGAAGAGACAACGCCCTCAACGACCGAGCCCGTACAACTGGTGAGCGTTGCGTTGTCCGGCGCCGCGTTCGGGCCGTCGGTTCTGCCTGGCAAGCACGGCACCAACTACATCAATCCGGCCGAGTCGTACTACAAGAAGTACGCCGAACAAGGGTTGAAGCTGGTTCGCCTGCCGTTCCTCTGGGAGCGTATCCAGCCGCAGCTGGATACCGAGCTCGACGCTGCCCAGCTGGCGCTGCTCACACAGTCGCTGGATTTCGCGCAGAAGCATGGCGTTAAGGTCGTGCTCGACATGCACAACTATTACCGCTACTACAAGCAGCCGATCGGCTCCGAGAACGTACCGATCAAGTCGTTCGCCGATACCTGGAAGCGAATCGCACTGAAAGTCGGCAACCATCCGGCGCTGAGCGGTTATGGTTTGATGAACGAGCCGAACACCAAAGGGCTCTGGCCTGAAGCCGCATTGGCCGCCGCCAAGGCGATCCGCACAGTGGACAAGAGCAACTGGATTTATGTCGCCGGTGATCGATTCTCCAGCGCATGGCACTGGCCGCAGTCCAACACCCAGCTCATTGCCGACCCGTGGATGCGCGACCCGCAGAACAACCTGATCTTCGAAGCGCACATGTACCTCGACCGCGACACCTCGGGCATGTACGCCGACAAGACCGAAACCTTCGCACCGGATCTGGGCATTAACCGCGCCAAGCCATTCGTGGACTGGCTGCGAACGAACAATCTTCGCGGCTTCATCGGTGAGATGGGCGTCCCGGGCTATGCGCCCGATGCGATCGTCGCGATGGACAACCTGCTGGGCTACCTGCGAGAAAACTGCGTACCGCTCACCTACTGGGCCGCCGGTCCCTGGTGGGGCAAGTACATCCTGGCGCTGGACGTATCGGGAGGTGCAGAGCAACCTCAGCTGCCAGTTCTAAGAAAGCACGCCGCAACACCGAACACCTGCGCGGCCATTGGCGAACCGAAGTAACTTCCGTTTCGCAGCGCTCCACCGAAGGCCTGGCACATCCTGTGTCAGGCCTTTTGTTTTTGAGTAGCCACGCTTCGCTGGCGGAGAAAGAGACGGGAAAGCCTCACAGATCCGTCTGTCCCGGCGAGTTCTACGACAGGGCTGTTCTCTGCCACATCGTGATTCATCCAAGCGATACATATCTACAATCAAAAATTTAAATGCGAACGATTTGTGTTTGATATAGCGTTCGCCATCCCTTAGGATGCTGCCCGCCTGCCAATAGAGCGTGCCGCACCTTATGAATATTGCCGACCAGTCGAGGATCGCCGTCCACCTTGCGATGCTGATCAACATGCTGTCGCTGGGCAGCCTGATGATGGTCATGCCGCTCGGTCCGGATCTGGTGCGTCACCTCGGCATGGAGGCCAGTCACGTCGGCTATATCAGTGGCGGCGCTACCCTCGCCGCCGCCTTGAGTGCGCTTATCGCAGCGCCCTGGCTTGATCGCTTCGACCGAAAACGCGCGCTGATTACTCTGTTGGTGCTGCGTTTTGCCTTGCTGCTCAGCTGCGCATTGGCCACCGGCTCGACTCAGCTGGTCGCGCTGTTCGTACTTTCCGGCCTGGTCGCGGGCCCCATGGGCGCGATCCTGATGGCAACGATGCTGGATCTCATCCCGCCCGCCGAACGCGGCCGCAAGCTTGCCTACATCGGAATGGGGTTTTCCCTGGCTGCGATTCTGGTCATCCCGCTCGCGCTGGAATGCTCAATGCGCTGGAGCTGGACGACCCCCTTCGTGCTGCTCGGCGGCACCGGATTGATTCTGGCGCTGCTTTGTCAGCTGTTCTTTCCGTCACCGTCTGCGGCTCATCGGCCCTCGGGCTCGGTCAGACCGCTGCTCGCTTCGCGCTTGTGCATGGCGGCGCTGGCTATCACCTCGCTGCAAATGTTTGGGCATTTCCTCCTGGTGCCGCACTTCGCCACCTACTTCCAGTTCAACGTGGATTTCCCTCGCGAGAACCTGGGCCTGCTCTATTTGCTCGGCGGCTTGGCGAGCATCGCGGCGATGCGCATTGGCGGTGCCTGGATCGATCGCGGCAGTGCCGTGACGGTCGTGCTGATCAGCAGCGGCAGCCTCGCGCTGGTGACCTTGCTGGGGTTCGCGTTGCCGGTGGGCATTCCCCTGTACGTCATTTTCACGCTGTTCATGGCGCTAAGCGCAGTGCGCAGCAACAGCACCATGACCATTGCTGCGGGAATCCCTCCGGCACATCAGCGCGCCGCGTTCATGGCGTTTCAAGGGACGGTTTCGAATATCGCGGCCGGCCTCGGCAGCCTGTTTTCAGCGCGCTATCTGACCGAAGGGCCGCAGCATCAAATACTCGGCTTCGAGCAGCTGGCGGCGTTTTATGCGGTGGCGGGCGTCGTCGCTGGCGTGGGCGTGCTGTACCTGATCCACGGCATCAAGCAGCGCGACGCGAACCCGACAGCAACAGCAGAACAACAGGCGGGATGAACCCGCCGAGGGATACGTGATGAGTCCATTTCGAAAACATGAGCAGCAACGGAGCATGCTATGACTATCGTAAGCAACCGGGGCATTGGCCGCCCTCGTCACCTGTCCCTGACCGTCCTGGCCAGCCTTCTGCCGTTCGCCGCCCTGGCGAACGAGCCCATGGCACTGGAGCAGCAAGTCATCACCGCGACCCAGACGGCGCATAGCGAACTCAGCGCCCCGGCCAGCGTGTCGGTCGTGACTCGTGAAGAGCTGGAAAAGAGGCCGGTCTACAACCTGGCTGACGCGGTGAAATACCTGCCGGGGGTGCACATCAATCCGTCTTCCGCCTACGGGCGCCCGGAAATCAAGATTCGTGGACTGGACTCGGATTACACCCTGCTGCTGGTCAATGGGCGGCGCATCAATTCGCGCGATGCACTGACCTCGAACTACGCCAACGACTTCGACCTCTCCGCCATTCCTGTCGCTGCGGTAGAACGCATCGAGGTCATTCGCGGACCGATGACCTCGCTCTACGGTGCCGATGCCATGGGCGGTGTGATCAACGTTATTCTGCGGCAACCGACCAATCAGACCGAAGCCGGCGTCGCCTACAGCTATGAACACCCGACCGAGGGCAACTCGGGCGACAGCCACAAAACCAGCGGATATGTGAGCGGCGCCCTTGTGGAGGACAAGCTGCTCGGCAACCTGATCCTGGATACGACCGATCAGGCCGCCTGGCAATCAGACCAGATGCGACTCGAGGGCAGCGACGCTGCAGAAAAGCGCCAGAACGTCAGCGCGATGGGCACACTGAGCTGGATTCTGGACGAGCGTCAGAGCGTGGATCTCGACATGAGCTATCGCGAAGACGACCGTAAGGCTCGCTGGAACAATGCCGGCGCGCCCCAGCCACTGACGACCAATGTGCAGGAAATGGACCGCTGGACACTGGGTCTGACACATAACGGTCAATGGGACGGGTTCAACACGCGCCTGCGCTATTACTACGAGGACGTCGAACTCATGGACGATTCTCAATTGATAACCAACATGCGCGGCGTCGAAGGCGACGTTAACCAGACCAACCACACCGTCGATGGGCAAGTCAGTGCATTTCTCGGTAACCAGTTACTGACGATTGGCAGCGAATTCCGTCGTACCGAACTTACCCACAATCAAAACCTAGGCACGGACACTGAGGTAGACCAGAAAGCCATCTATCTTCAGGACGAGTTTTCGCTCGGTGACCTGGACATTACCCTCGGCGGACGCTGGGACCATCACGAGATCTTTGGCAGCGAGTTCAGCCCACGCGCCTATGGCGTCTATAACCTGAGCGACAGCTGGGTCATCAAGGGCGGCGCGGGCAAAGCGTTCAAGGCACCGAGCATTTCCCAGTCCGATCCCGGATACGGGGTATTGGCGTGCCGCGGGTTGTGCACGGTATATGGCAATCCGAACCTCAAGCCCGAAACCTCCACCAGCTATGAGATCGGTACCCAGTATCAGGACGAACGGCTCGAAGCCGGCGTGACGTTTTTCCATAACGACATCGACGACCTGATCATCACCGAAACCACCCGCCTGGTGTTCGATCCGACCTTGGGCCGCCCTGTCCCACTGCGTTCCGAACTGAGTTATTACAACCTGTCACAGGCACGTATCAAGGGATACGAGCTACAGGGCCGCTACGCCCTCAGTGACGCGTTGTCGGTGCGAGCCAATTACACCTACTCCGACAGCGAGGACCGCGATACCGGCGATGAGCTGGATTACACGCCAAAGCATGTTGGCAATATAGGATTCGACTGGCGTGCACTGCCACAGCTCGACCTGAACTTGGATTATCAGTACACCGGTAGCCAGATGGTGTATGTGCCTGCCCTTGGGGACAGCCAGCGCTCCGATGCCTTCCACACGTTGGGAGTTGGTGCTCGGTTCCGTGCCACCAACGAGCTGACGCTCAAGGCCGGGATGAACAATCTCACCAATGAAAAGCGCGACGAAGTCGCCCAATCGGTGGATCACATCCTAATGGGCCGCACGCTATTCGTCGGCTTCAGCTACGACATTTGACCCACCTACCCGGCGGCTTCCGTCGCCGGCCTACCTGGAGAACTACAGCGCGACAATGACCAGAACTGAGGTGGCATTCCCCAACTACCAGCAAGCGGTGCTCCTCGGGGGCGGCGGTATCCTGCTGGGCTTGTTGATTCTATCGATGAGCACGGGTGCGGGCGTCTACGGCGCGATCGATGTGCTGCATTACCTGCTGGGTGATCCGCTCGCCGTGGCGGACGATAAGCTCGCCATGGTGGTCGAAACCCTGCGCCTGCCGCGGACCCTGGCGGCTCTGGTAGTCGGTGGCAGTCTCGCGATTGCCGCCTCACTGTTGCAAAGCGCGACACGCAATCCGCTGGCCGAACCCGGCCTGCTCGGCGTCAATGCCGGTGCGGTGCTGGGGCTGGTCATCGGCCTCATTTTCTATGGCGTCGAATCGACCGGTGGTTATCTGCGGTGGTCCGGCGCCGGCGCTCTGCTGGGCAATCTCGTGGTGCTGGGTATCGGCCTGATGCTGGGCCAGGCCAGCCCGCTGAAACTGATCCTCGCCGGCGTCGCGCTGAATGCCGTTTTCGGTGGTCTTGCGAATTTCATGCTGCTCCGCACCCGCGTGGCGCTGGAGCAGTTTCGTTTCTGGAATCTAGGGTCTCTGTCGGCGTCCAGCCTGGACGCCGTCGCTACCGTGGCCCCGGTCGCTTTGATCGGCCTGATCCTGGCTGCCCTGCTCTGCCGGCAACTGACGTTAATGCAGATGGGCGACAGCCAGGCACGGGCACTGGGCATCCACACCACCTGGGTGCGCCTGGGCGTGCTGGTTGCCTCGACCCTGCTGACGGCCTGCGCGATTTCCCTTGCCGGCCCGGTCGGCTTCGTCGGCTTCCTCGCCGCCTACTGCGCACGATTGATCGAACCGGTCGCGCTGCTGCGTCAACTGCTGTTCTCGACGTTGTTCGGCATGTTGTTCCTGCTGGCCGCCGACGTGCTCGCGCGTTGGCTGCTGCAACCTTTCGAGCTGCCAGTCGGCACTTTGTTGGCCGCACTGGGCGCACCGGCGCTGATTGCCATCGTGCTGCGCGGCGGCTTCCGTTCATTACTGGCGGTGAGGTAAGCATGGCGTCGATCACTCCCAGCGGCGTTTGGGCGCTGCGTCTGGGCGGCATGAGCCTGTTGCTGCATCGTCGCAATTGGCTGATGTGCGGCTTGCTTACGCTGGTGCTGGCAACGCTGGCGGTCATTGCGATCAGCCTCGGTTCGGGCCAGATGGGCACACGCGACGTACTTGCGACCCTGCTCGGGCACGGCAGCAAGCTGAACGAAATCATGGTATTCAAGATTCGCCTACCTCGCGTCGCCGCAGCCATCGTTGCGGGATTCGCCATGGGCATGGCCGGTTGCCTGATCCAGACGCTGGTGCGCAATCGCCTGGCCACGCCGGACATGATTGGCGTGAACGAAGGCGCCTCTCTGGCAGTGGTGGTTTTTTCCCTCTATCTCACGTTCGGCAGTTGGCCCTGGTGGGCCTCGCCGCTGGGCGCCATGCTGGCTGCGGCTGCGCTATTCACGCTGTGCCGTCGCCCCGGCGAGCAGGGTTATCTGTTCATCGTCATTGGCATTGCGTTGTCCGAACTGTTCGGTGCGTTGGGCGACTTCGCCATGTCCACCCAACCGCTGGTGCACCTGGGCAGCATTTACCTGTGGACCATGGGCCACTTCGCCGGCGTCAGCTACCAGACCGTCAACCCGATCGCGCTGATATTGCTGCTGTTGTGCCCATTGATGGCGCTGCTCAACCGGCCTTTGGCGCTGCTGCGGTTCGGCGATGCCACGGCGCAGAACCTCGGCATTCGCGTACCGCTGGTACAGCTCGGCGTACTCGGCCTGGCAATTCTGGTGGCTTCACTGGGCACGGCGATCGGCGGGCCGGTCGTCTTCATCGCCATGGCCGCACCGATCCTCGCGTCGTGGCTCGCGCGCGATAACCTTGCCCCGCTCTGGCTGTCGGCCATCTGCGGCGCCGTGCTGCTGTTGGGCAGCGACACCCTGGTGCGAGTATTGGCACAGCCGGAAGAGATTCCCACCGGGATCATGACGCGCCTGCTTGGCGGCATCTTGCTGCTTGGCCTGCTATTGAAGGACAGACGAGGGGCCGACTGATGACGGTACTGAGCGTACAAAACCTACATTTCGCCTATCAGGACAAGGTCGTTCTGGACGATCTGTCCTTCTCCCTTCCCAAAGGTCGGCTGATCGGCATCGTCGGGCCCAACGGCAGCGGCAAATCCACGTTGCTCAAACTGCTGGCGCGCCAGCTGCCATTGCAACGCGGCGAGATCGAAATCCAGGGTCAGCCACTGCCCCGCTATTCGATGAAAAGCCTGGCCCGCCAGCTGGCATTTCTGCCGCAGCGACCGGTGATGGCCGAGGGTATTCGTGTCGAGCAGTTGGTGCAGTACGGCCGTCACCCGCACCAGGGCTGGTTCAACCAGTGGAGCGAGGAAGACGCGCGCCAGGTGGCGCGTGCCCGCACGGCAATGCAGCTCGACGCCATCTGGCAACGGCAGGCATCGTCGCTCTCCGGCGGGCAGGCGCAACGTGCCTGGTTGGGCATGATCCTGGCGCAGAACACCGACTTGATTCTTCTCGACGAACCCACCAGTGCGCTGGATATCGGTCACCAGGCCGAAGTGATGGAAGCGGTGCATCGGATCGCCACCGAAGGCCGCACCGTGCTGATCGTCATCCACGATCTAGGCATCGCCGCGCGCTACTGCGATGAGCTGATCGCGCTCGCCGATGGCCGCATCCAGGCCATGGGCCCGGCTCGCCAGGTGATGACGAAGGAACTGGTGGACCGCCTCTACCAGACCGAAGTGGACATCCTTCCCGCGCCCGGCGACGGCGCCCCGGTGATCGTGCCGCGTCGCCGTCCGCTTTCCACTCCCGCCCCCTCTACTACGCGCGCCCCTGCGGTGCATGAATTCGCTCAAGAGGACACGACCCAATGATCAAACGAAACTCCTGGCATCTCACCGTCGCACTGCTAACCGGGCTGCTGGCCCTGCAGGCTCAAGCCGACACTCGCCAAGTCGAAGATGCCTTCGGCAACAGCGTGACCGTTCCAGCCACGCCCGAGCGCGTCGTCACCCTCAGCGAGATCGATCTGGATACCGCGCTAACCCTCGGCGTGACCCCGGTCGGCACGGTAAACGGCCGCGGCCAGGCCGCACCGCCGCGCTATCTGGAGGGCAAACTGCCGACCGGCATCAAAGTGGTTGGCGACCTCGATAACCCCAACCTGGAGACGCTGCTGGAGTTGCAGCCGGACGTGATCCTCACCGGCCCGGCGAAACCGGAACAACTGGCCATCCTCAACGAGATCGCACCTACCGTGGTGACTTTCAACTGGGGCCAGCCATGGCAGCAGAGCATGCAGCGCATCGCTCATGTATTGAACAAGGACGCCGAAGCCCAGGCGGTTCTGCAGCGTTACGAAGCCCGCACCGCGGAGGCTCGCGAACGGCTGAGCGATCACCAGGGCGAAACCTTCAGCATCGTGCGCTGGAATCCGAAAGGTC
>Ga0163223_100363_pt1 | contig 14948 bp, 18 predicted proteins | sample MSEWel2016_02_17_2_FD_113147 | JGI IMG/M metagenome (GOLD analysis project Ga0163223, IMG submission 113147) | Subsurface microbial communities from deep shales in West Virginia, USA - MSEEL Well Study Marcellus 5H_2016_02_17 ...
CAGTTGGTTAGAGCATAGCATTCATAATGCTGGGGTCCGGGGTTCAAGTCCCTGCGTAGCCACCAAATTCAAAAAGGGTTCAGCGAAAGCTGAGCCCTTTTTTTTGTGCCCGCCGTTTAGCCCAGAATCACCGAGAGCGCACCATGAGAGACGACTTCGACAACATCCGCGCCGAGCGCGAAACGCCCTACCGTACCGCCGCTGCTACACCATCCAATCAATACGCCGGGCTCTGGAAACAGATCGCCATTGGAATCGTGGTTGGGCATCTGTCGTTGGGGTTGATTGGTGCGGTGGTTTGGATGGTTGCGCCGTGGGCGGGGAAGCAGGGGTAACAACCGACGCCGCCCCTTCAATCGACTGCATAGCTTCACAACGCAACGTCCGTTCTCTTTGAATTGCTTGAAACCAAGCTTTCGTCAATCGGCATCTACGCAGTTAGATGCGAGCTGTTCCAGAAATGGTGGATTAAATTAATGACAGCTACCGGCCACTAGCGGCCTGTCGTAAGCGGCGTAATCTGTAGACGAGCCACCGATACTGCGCACAAGCGAAACGCTCCAGCTGCTCGATTGAGGCCATCTGGGTAAGGCGTTTACGTCGGGACTAGTCATGCTTCCGCAGTCAGCGGCGAGGTAGTCCCTGAGCTCACTGGAGCCCAGGGTTTCGAAGCAGGCCGTCTTCAGCGTCTTCCTCGATGAATTGACTCTCAAGCCAGCCTTAGCCGCGCTGAGATAAGATCGTCTCGAGCAAACCAGGAAATCGATTGTTCAAATCATCCCTGCGCAACGAGTTCATATGGGTCGTGCCGATGGTTTGGGTTTGGACCAACCCGGCATCTCGCAGCACCCTGAAGTGATGGGACATGGTGGACTTTGGTCGGCCACCGTCCAATTCGCCACAGCTGGCTTCGCCCAGTTCGGCAAGGCGTCGGACGATCTCCAGGCGCACAGGATCGCTCAAGGCGTATAGCAGACGCTCGAGGACGAATTCAGTGACGGGAGGGTGTTTGTAGGGGCGCATGAACGAAGCATACACGGGTTTGCTCTATCTCCATAGTTCGAATACTATCGAATTAACGTAATAGACAACCCTCGGAGAAACCAATGTCTGCGCTGTTCCAACCCTTCACGCTTAAAGACGTCACGCTTCGCAACCGTATTGCGATTCCCCCTATGTGCATGTACTCGTCAAACGATGGCCTGATCAACGAGTGGCACAGAGTTCACTACGCCTCCCTTGCGCGTGGCGGGGCGGGGTTGGTGATTGTCGAAGCAACCGCTGTAGCGCCAGAAGGGCGGATCACTCCTGGCTGTGCGGGTATTTGGAACGATGAGCTGGCCCAGGCCTTCGTACCGGTGGTGCAGTCGATCAAGGCAGCCGGCTCGGTCCCCGGCCTGCAGATCGCCCACGCCGGTCGCAAGGCAAGCGCAAACCGTCCATGGGAAGGCGATGACCACATCGCTGAAGATGACGCCCGTGGCTGGCAGACCATCGCTCCATCGGCCATAGCTTTTGGCGGTCACCTGGCCAAGCAGCCGCAAGCCATGACGCTGGAAGACATTGCCCGTGTGCGTGAGGATTTCGTCGCAGCCGCTCGCCGTGCGCGTGACGCTGGCTTCGAGTGGCTGGAGCTGCATTTCGCCCATGGTTATCTGGCCCAGTCGTTCCTGTCCGAACACTCCAACCATCGCGATGACGCCTACGGCGGCAGTTTCGACAACCGTAGCCGCTTCCTGCTTGAAACGCTGGCGGCTGTTCGTGAGGTTTGGCCGGAGCACCTGCCGCTAACCGCTCGTCTAGGGGTTATCGAATACGACGGCCGGGACGAACAGACGCTGACCGAGGCTATCGAACTGACACGTCGCTTCAAAAATGGTGGCCTGGATCTGCTGAGCGTCAGCATTGGTTTCACCATCGCTGAAACCAACATTCCCTGGGCGCCTGGCTTCATGGGCGAAGTTGCCCAGCGCGTGAAGCGTGAGGCGGGGATACCAGTGGCTTCGGCATGGGGCTTCGGCACGCCAAGCGTTGCCGAAGAAGCGGTCAAGAGCGGTCAGCTGGACTTGGCGATGATTGGGCGAGCACATCTGGCCAATCCAAATTGGTCCTATCTTGCCGCCCAAGAGCTGGGCGTAGAGCGTGCGTCCTGGACCTTGCCGGCTCCCTATGCTCACTGGCTTGAACGCTACAAGTGACCCGCCGGTGCGAGACGGCTGACCTGGCCTGATCGCCCGCTGCCCCAGCGCTATGAGCGCTGGTGGCTACCTGGCTGAGCCGCTCATGGCTCGGTCCTTCCGATAGATAGCTGAGGATTACGCTATGTCTCGCGTCATACGCTTTCATCGCACCGGTGAACCGGAGGTTCTCCAGATCGACGAGATCGACGTGCCAGCTCCCGGCGCGAACGAGGTTCAAATCAACGTCAGGGCGCTCGGCATCAACCGGGCTGAAGTGATGTACCGCACAGGCCAGTACGTCATCGAACCGACGTTTCCCGCCATGCTGGGCTATGAAGCGGCTGGGAACGTGGCTGCAGTGGGGCCCGGTGTGGTCGGCTTCGCTGTTGGCGATGTGGTCAGCGTAGTGCCCGCGTTCTCCTTTGACGAATACGGCTTGTACGGTGAGTTGGTCAACGCACCGGCTCACGCGGTGGTCAAACACCCGGAAGTGCTCTCTTTCACGGAGGCAGCAGCGACCTGGATGAAGTTTGTCACCGCCTATGGCGCATTGATCGAGCTCGGTGGGCTGCAGGCCGGGGAGGCTGTGCTGATCCGTGCGGCGTCCAGCAGCGTGGGGCTTGCCGCTATCCAGATTGCGAACATGGTGGGCGCCGTTCCTGTGGCGCTGACCCGCACCAGCGACAAGCGCGAAGCCTTGCTTCAAGCGGGGGCGGCGGCAGTCATCGCGACCCAGGAGCAGGACATGGTGGCTGAGGTCATGACGGTGACTCATGGCAAAGGCGCTCGCATGGCCTTCGATCCCGTTGGCGGACCCGAAGTGGCCTTGGTGCTCAAGGCGCTAGCGAACCACGGCATCTTCTTCCAGTACGGCGCTTTGGACACTCGGGATATCCCTGTGTCGGTCATGGACCTGCTCGGCAAGCATCTGACGCTGCGCGGTTATCAGCTGTTCGAGATCACCCAGAATCGAGAAAAACTCGAACGGGCCAAGCACTTCATCAATGAAGGGCTCGCCTCTGGACAGCTGCGTCCGGTGATCGACCGTACATTCAGCTTCGACGAGATGGCCGAGGCTCACCGGTACATGGAATCGAATGCCCAGGTGGGCAAGATTGTTGTAACGCTGTAAACCACGTTCAGGTCTTCGCGGCATGGCCGGTAGGGTCACCTTCGGTAAGCCCATGCCAGTTCGATGCGTCTTTCACACATGCACAGACAGGAGGTTCGATGACCACCCCACTCACACTGGTTGCCACATTGGTCGCCAAGGCCGGCTCCGAAGATGAGCTCCAGCAGACGCTGCAGGATCTGCAAGGCCCAAGTCGCGCCGAAGCGGACTGCATCCAATACGACTTTCATAAAGATGCAGAACAGCCTCGCACCTTCCATATGGTTGAGCAGTGGCGAGACGAAGCGGCGCTGACTGCGCACGAGGCCACCCCGCATTTCCAGGCAGCGCTGCCGGTTATCGAGCGCGCCGCCGAAAAATTCTCCGTCATGAAAATGTACCGCGTCTCCTGAGGAGCTCCGAATGAAAGCGATTGCACACTTCAAATGTCTGCCTGTTGAGAACCCTGACGCCCTCGTGGAGATCGATCTACCCGAGCCAGTGCCGGGGCCGCGCGACCTGCTGGTAGAAGTCAAGGCCGTATCGGTCAACCCGGTCGATACCAAAGTCCGCCAGGGCTACGTGCCGCATACAGACGAAACACAGCCGCGCATCCTCGGTTGGGACGCTGCCGGCGTGGTCAAGTCGGTCGGTTCCGACGTAACGCTGTTCAAGCCCGGTGACAAGGTGTGGTACGCCGGGTCGCTGATCCGCCCGGGCAGCAACAGTGAGTTGCAGCTGGTAGACGAGCGCATTGTCGGATCGATGCCACAGTCGCTGGAGTTCGCCCAGGCCGCGGCGCTTCCCCTGACGTCTCTGACCGCTTGGGAATTGCTATTTGATCGCCTCGGCGTAGCGCGCGACACCACCGACCGTGGCGAAACGCTGCTGATCATTGGCGCTGCAGGCGGGGTGGGTTCAATCATGACTCAGCTGGCGCGTCAGTTGACCGGCCTGACCGTCATTGGTACGGCTTCGCGCCCTGAAACCCAGGCCTGGGTCACCGAACTCGGCGCCCATTACGTGATCGATCACACCAAGCCACTGAGCGAAGAGCTCAAGCGCATCGGCCTTCCGCAGGTCAGCTACGTCGCAAGCCTGACGCAGACCGATCGGCATTACGAGCAGATCATCGAGTCACTGAAGCCACAGGGCAGGTTGGGCCTGATCGATGACCCGGCCACGCTGGACGTCGTACCGCTCAAACGCAAGAGCCTGTCGCTGCACTGGGAGCTGATGTACACGCGCTCGCTGTACGAGACCGAGGACATGCAGGAGCAGCACAACATCCTCAATGAAGTGGCCCGCCAGATCGATGCGGGTGTGTTGCGCACCACCGTTGGCGAAAACTACGGGCGTATCAGCGCCGAAAACCTACGTCGCGCCCATGCCTTGCTGGAGAGCGGCAAGGCAAAGGGCAAGATCGTTCTGGAGGGCTTCTGACGGTATCTGGCTACCGGCTCATGCGGTAGGTAGCCAATGCTGGATTCAAGAGTAGCGCCCATGAGCGATTCAGTGAGCGCCTTGAAATGCCTCCTATTGAGATCGTCTCGCAAGACCATCACCCAGCCGTCAACGACTTCATCCGAAACGTCCAACTAATAGGAACCCCATATGAACAACGCTACCGGCTATGCCGCCCTTGACCCACGCGCGCCACTTGCACCCTATTCATTTACACGCCGCGCTGTAGGCGTGAACGACGTCAAGATCGAGATTCTCTATTGCGGCGTCTGCCATTCGGATCTGCATACGGCCCGCAATGAATGGAACAACACGATTTACCCCTCCGTCCCAGGCCATGAGATTGTCGGGCGCGTTACAGCGGTTGGCGACTCGGTCAAAGCCTTCAAGGTTGGCGATTTGGCCGGCGTTGGCTGTATGGTCGATAGCTGCCAGAGCTGCTCGTCCTGTGGGGAAGGTCTGGAGCAATACTGCGAAAACGGCTTAGATTCGGGGCGGTCAGCGCCAGGTGACGCAGGCCATTCAGGCGACCGGGACGGGTTGGCATGGCTTGATCCTTTTTTGTATACAATCAGGCCGTAACCATAAAACAAAACAGGATGCTTATGTACTGTCTCATTTTGAAAACGCAGCTCAAGCCTGGCTCGTTCGCTCAGTTCATGGAGGCCATGCGCGTCAACGCCGCCGCTTCGGTGCAGAACGAGCCGGATTGCCTTGTGTTCGATGTCGTGCAGGATCTGAATGACCCTGATCTGGTGTATCTCTACGAGCTGTACCGCGACGAATTGGCCTTCACTTATCACAAGACCACCGAGCACTACCTGCAAAGCCGTCCGCTGGTAGGCGAGTACATCGTCAAGCAAGAGGCCATGAAGGGTCGCATGGTCAGCGGTAACAGCAAACGTTGAAGGGCACGACGATAGAAGTAACCGGACGAGGATAAGCCCCGCCTTAGAGCGTGAATGCTGTTCACTTGAACACTATCGACTCTAGGCACGCTGCGTTTCGGACAGGCCTGCGGCCTGTATTCGCCGCGAGGTTGCGCCTCCCACAGGAGCTGGTGTGCACCTGCCGTTTAACGTGAGAGGTCCGACCTCGAGGCGAACTTACGAACGAACAGCATTGCGCCGAAGCAGGGCTATTTGAAGCTATCCGGGCTCGACGTCAGCGAGCCGCCTTGCGCATGGTGGTCTGGGTCGCCAACAGCAGACCGGCGAAGATCAGCCCACCACCAACCAGATGGAACAGCTGCACCCCTTCCCCCAGCACCAGCCAGGCGAGAATCGCGGTGAAAACCGGCATCAGGTAGGTCGTCATGGCGGCCTTCGCCGCGCCAACGGTTTTGACGCCGTGGTTCCAGGATAGATAAGCCACCAGCGAGGCGAAGATGGCGGTGTAGCCGATTGCGGCGAGGTTGGTTGGGGTGGGCGTGAAGCCACCCACTTGGGCCAGTTCGAACAGGTAGAACGGCAGGATCATCGGCACGCCGAACAGCATCAGCACGCCGAGCAGCGTCAACGGCGGAAGCTGGAGAAAGCCTGACCAGCGCCGCAACAGCAAGGTGTATAGCGCCCAGACCAGAACCGCCACCAGCATAATCAGGTCACCTGCTTGAAACGACAGCCCACTGAACACCTCCCAGCTGCCCCGGCTGATGAGATAAACCAGCCCTCCAGCCGCAATGGCCATACCGAACCAAGCGCGCCGCGCCGGCCATTCATTCAGCAGCAGTCCACCACCGATGAAGGTGAAAAGCGGCAGGCAGGTATTCACCAATGTGAGGTTGATGGCTTCGGTGCTTTGCGCTGCCGTGTACAGCAGCGAGTTATAGCTGCTGATGCCCAGCGCAGCGATGACAGGCAGACGCCAGCTTGCCGCGCGTAGCACTGTGCGGTGAGCCCAGATCGATCGCGCGACGAAAGGGAGCAGCAGACAGGTCGCCAGCACCCAACGCCAGAAAGACAAAGTCAACGGAGGGATTGCGTCGTGGAAGGCCCTCGCGACCAACGCATTACCGCTCCAGCAGAGCACAGCGAGCAGCAGACCAGCGAAGGCCCATCCTTGGCGACTCGCCATCAGACTGACCGTTGCGGGCGCAGACGGTATTGCGGTGGCACTTGCTCGGGGCCGCTGATGGTGACGTTGAGGTCCTTCCAGATGCCGTCCTTGATCCCGTAGATGCAGCCGTGCACGGACAGTGCCTGGCCGCGATGCCAAGCGTTCTGGACGATGCTGGTGTGGCTGACGTTGGCGACCTGCTGAATGACGTTGAGCTCGCACATGCGGTCCACCTGCTCCTCTTCTGTCGCAAAGGTGGAGATATGGTCACGGTGCTCGTAATAAAGGTCGCGGATGGTGCGTAGCCAGCCATCGATTAGACCCAGCTGGTCGTCACGCATGGAAGCGCGAACGCCACCACAGCCGTAATGGCCGGTGACCAGAATGTGCTTCACCTTGAGTACGTCGACGGCGTACTGAATGACGGACAGGCAGTTGAGGTCGGTATGCAACACGACATTGGCGACGTTGCGGTGAACGAACAGATCGCCCGGCAGCATGCCGACGATCTCGTTGGCCGGCACGCGGGCATCCGAGCAGCCGATCCAGAGATATTCCGGCGTCTGCTGCTTGGCCAGTTTGGCGAAAAACGTCGGGTCTTCCTCGTTGATGGCTTCAGCCCAACGCGCATTGTTTTCGAATAACTGTTGAAGATCGTTGCTCATCGATTGTCCCTTTGTGCTCCGATACGCACGTTACGAACCGGACCACGTTTTGACAAGCATGCAGGCCGGGACGTCACAGACTAGACAGTGAAGAGCGGATTGGAAGGGACTTCGGCTCGCGGTCGGGACGAAAAGGCGCGCAGGTCGCGTAAAAAGTTGTCACGCCATGCATCGAGATCGGCGGCGCGAATGGCACGCATCATGTGCTCGTAACGATCCTTGCGTTCTGAGAGCGACATGCGCAGGGCTCGATCCAGCGCTTCGGCCATGCCGATGCAGTCGTAGGGATTAACGATCAGCGCCGAGGTCAATTCGCGAGCGGCGCCGGCAAAGCGCGACAGCACGAGCACGCCGGGGTCTTCAGGGTCTTGCGAGGCAACATATTCCTTGGCGACGAGGTTCATGCCGTCACGCAGCGGCGTGACGAAACCAATGTCGGCGTTGCGGAACAGGCCCATCAACACGCGCCGATCATGGCTCTTGTTGAGGTAGTGCAGCGGTGTCCAGTCCAGGTCCGACAGCCAACCGTTGATGTGCCCCGCCGCGCTTTCCAGTTGCTGACGGATGTGCTGGTAGGTCTTCACATCGGAGCGGGAAGTGGGTGCGATCTGGATGAACTCGACCGAGCGGCGGTGCTCTGGGTAACGCTCGAGAAACGCCTCGTAGGCCTTGAAACGCTCCAACAGACCTTTTGAATAGTCGAGGCGGTCGACACTGATGATTTTCTTGCGGGCAATGTCCGTGGTGCGCCGCATCGGCTTGCGTCGGCCGTTGTAAGACTCGGCGAGGTCGTGGATTTCATCCGGGACCACTCCGATCGGATAGACCCCGGCACGGAAGTTCTGCCCATAGGCGGTCAGGCTGCCATCGGATTCCAGAATGCCGCGCACTTCACGTGTCATGTAGTCCTGAAAGGCGAGACGATCGGTTTCGGTCTGAAAACCGATGAGGTCGTAGAAGCAGAGCGTCTTGAGCAACTCATTATGCGGCGGGATAACAGTGAGAATTTCCGGCGGCGGAAACGGGATATGCAGAAAAAAGCCGATGCGGTTACGAATGCCCAACTGGCGGCAGCATTCGGCGAAGGGAATCAGGTGGTAGTCATGGATCCAGATAATGTCGTCGGGTTTGAGCAGCGGCTTGAGTTTCTCCGCCAGCATGGCGTTGACCCGTCTGTAACCATCGTATTCCTGACGGTTGTAGCGAGCCAGGTCGATGCGGTAATGGAAGATCGGCCAAAGCGTGGCGTTAGAAAAGCCGCGGTAATACTGATCGTAGTCTTGCTTGGTCAGCCCGAGGGTCACGTAGGTAATGTTACCGATGGTCTCGCTATTGGTTTGCGGGGAGCTGCTTACCTCACCGCTCCAGCCAAACCAGATGCCTCCGGCCTGGCGCAACGCGTCATAGACGCCCACTGCAAGCCCGCCAGCAGCGACCTTCCCCGCCTTGATAGGCGCTACGCGGTTGGAAACCACTACTAGTCGGCTCATGATGGTTCTCGCTTCAGTCTGGTTTTATTGGATTTACCGGCTGTTCGGATAGGGCGCTAAGTAGACTTTCGAGCCAGGCGCCGACGGCTTCCACCGAATCCAGACGCTGCGTGGCTTCGGTCGCGCCGGTGCCGACCTTGATGCTCAACCCGCCCAACTCATTGACAGCCTTGAAGCCCGCCTCGTCGGTCAGATCGTCACCGATGAACACAGGCGTTCGCCCCTTGAAAGGCGCTTCCTGCATGAAGGTGCGAATCACCTCGCCCTTGCTGGCGCCACGCGGCTTGAGTTCGAACACGCATTTGCCTGGTTGCAGGGCCAACACGTCGTCGTAGCGGCCAATGAAGTCTTCAGCCAGAGCACGAGCGGCCTCTTCCAGCTCTGGAGCCAACCGGAAATGCAGCGCGAAGGCGACATCCTTGTTTTCCAGCGATAGGCCGGGAAGCTCGGCGCACGCTCGGGCCAGCTCTTGGTGGATGCGGTCGAACAGAACGTTGTCCAGCGCCAGATTCCGTAACTGGCCTTCGGCGGTGCGTCTTTCGGCACCGTGCACGCCGGCAGCTGGCAGGCGCAGTGGCGAAAGCAGATCGTCGAGCTGGCTGAGCGGGCGTCCCGAAATGACCGCTATGGGGATCTCGCTGACATGCAGATGTTCGAGCGCCGTCAACGAGCCAGGCGGGATGAAAACGAGTTCGGGACGAGGCTGTATCTCGGCCAGCGTGCCATCGACATCGAAGAAAAAAGCGCAGTGCCGGACGTCCAGCCCGGATAGATCATGGGATTCGTTCATGTTTTTGTGACTCTTGATCCTCGCCAGTGGTTCGCGCGTTTTGCAATGTCACAAGCCCATAAGCGTTGAGCGAAGGGCTCTTGCAGCTTGGTTCATAAAGCCCGAGCCGGCCAGCGCTCGACCTGAATCTTCACCGCGACACCGGGTCACAATCTGCAAGACCGCACTTTCGCAGGAGGTTGTCATGAACGATCGCAAGCCCTACACACCCACTGAAATCGACGATACCGAAGACCGCATGGGTTCGATCGAACAGCTCGATTTCGACCAGCGTCGCGACGAGCGCAAGGGCCGTATCGGTGACGAAGTGCCCGCGGAAGAACTGGAGGATGAGTTCCCGCCGGAGCGGGTCGCGGAAGCCGGCATGTCCGCCGGCGAAGTACTGGATGACGGCGCAACCATGGATGACCTGGCACCGGAAACATTGATCAAGGAAGACGGTGCACGTTCGCCCCACGAGCGCGGCCATGGCGGCCCAGCCGATCAGGAACTGAGTGAAGTTTCCGAGCACCGCATCGGCGCCGGCATGGATCTGGACGAGGCCGAAGAGGCCCGTTATGACCCGTTGGATGGCAAGGCCTGGGATGGTCCTGCCGATGGCGATCCGGATACTGGCCTCGGTGGTGGCGACGCCGTACTGCACGAGAACGATGATGTGATGGATGACAACGAACTGGGCGGCGACGCCCCGCTGGATTCGGGGCGGGACAAGGCGCCGGGGCGGTAATCTCGTCAGGGGACGCTCATCGGGCTCAGGCAGAAAGGTTCGTCGAGTGCAAAACGAAAGGCCGGACTCATTCGAGCCCGGCCTTTTCGTGCATGCCCTTTCGCTGATCAGTCGATCAGGGTGCAGGCCATCACCAAGGCATCTTCGCGTCCATCAGCGGACGGGTAATAGCCCCGGCGGCGCCCCACTTCGTTAAAACCATAGCGTTCGTACAGTCGGTAAGCCGGTGCATTGCTGGCGCGTACCTCCAGAAAGCATTCTCGCCCGCCACGCTCGTGAGCCCGCCGCATCAGGTGCTCGAGCAGACGCAAACCAAGGCCACGGCCCTGGCTCTGCGGTTTGACGGTAATGTTCAGCAGGTGCGCCTCGTCGAGGATGACGTTGATCACACCGTGTCCGACCTGCTGGTCACCTTCGAACATGACCCAGCACTCATAAGCCGTCAGCGCATCGGTGAAGATGCCTCGGGTCCAGGGATGGCTGAAAGCGGCGTATTCGATTTTCAGGACGGTTTCGATATCCGCCACGGTCATCGGGCGGAAGCTGACTGCATCACTCATTCAACACTACTCAAGGGAGCCACTCATAAACCGGTTACCCAACGCGGCATGCTACGACGCATGGCCTTCCACAGCTGCGCCTTGCTTTCAGGCTGCTCCATCAGTTGTTCGAGCCCTGGCATGGTCAGCGCGAGTCCCAAACCTTCGATGGTGAGCTCGCGATAGCAGGCATCCGCCTCGACTTCGCCAGCGAAACGAAGGGCTGGCGAGCCGATCAGCCAGAGGCAGGCACAACCCATTCCCTCCAGCTCAGCGGCGACCACACCCTGCACGTAATCGCGTGCGGCTTCGGCGCCCTGATCGAGGCTGCCGCGATGCAGCAGCGGCCAGCGAATCGGCTCGCCGTCGCCGACCTGCTGGGGCTTGTCCGGCAACCTGGCGGCGCGCAGCAAATCCTTGAGCAGGATGTAAGCCGGGTCACGGCTCTGGAAGGATTCGCCTGTCGGCAGCTCCACCAACAGCAGCACGTTGCCCGCACGCAGCAGCTGCAAGGCAAAACGCGGCGGCGGCACGACGGCTTTCTGCTCGACCGCGGCCGCCTGCGCCTCACTGATTTTCGCGACCGGCTTTTTCGGTTCGGGCACGGCGATCCGCGGCATGGCGGCCCTCACCGCGTCGGCCGCCGGGCTCGCCGTGACAGAGGGTGCAGCGGTTACCGGCTGGGGCGCCGAAGGGGTCGGCTTCGGGGTTGGCCGTTCGAGCTCGATAGCTGGCGCAGGCTCGGGTTCAGACTCGACGAACTGCAGCAGCTCCGGGCGCGAAGGCGCGGCGAAAGGCAGCTCGGTCCGTGGCAGCCAAGTGGTGATCTGCATGGCGTCGAGAAAAGCCCGACGCCGATCTTCGGCGATCAAACCCCGGCCACCTGCGGATGGGCCTTCGCGACCACCTGCATCAGGTTCAAGGCATTCAGGTAAGCCTTGGCGGAGGCCACGACGATATCGGTGTCGGCGCCGTTGCCATTGACGATGCGCCCGCCCTTCTCCAAACGCACGGTAACCTCACCCTGCGAATCGGTGCCCTTGGTGATGGCATTGACCGAATACAGCTGCAGCGTGGCGCCGGAATTGGCCACCGATTCGATGGCCTTGAAGGTCGCGTCCACCGGACCGGAACCTTGGCCTGCGGCGCTCTGTTCGCTGCCGTTTACGCTGATCACCAGCTTGGCATCGGGGATCTCGCCGGTCTTGCTCGCCACTTCCAGCGTCACCAGCTTGAAATGCTCTTGGACGTCTTCGGTCAGGGCATCGGAGACCAGCGCCTGCAAGTCTTCGTCGAAGATTTCATGCTTCTTATCCGCCAACTCCTTGAAGCGCGCAAACGCAGCATTCAGCTCACCTTCGCCGGGCAGGATGATGCCCAGTTCCTCCAATCGAGAGCGAAAGGCAGCCCGGCCGGAGTGCTTGCCCATGACCATCTTGTTGGCATTCCAGCCGACCGATTGCGCGGACATGATCTCGTAGGTTTCGCGGTGCTTGAGCACGCCGTCCTGGTGGATGCCCGACTCGTGAGCGAAGGCATTGGCGCCGACGATGGCCTTGTTCGGCTGCACCGGAAAGCCGGTGATGCCGGAGACCAGGCGCGAGGCGCTGAGGATATGTTCGGTCTCGATGCGGGTGTGCACGTTGAGCAGGTCCTGGCGGGTCTTGATTGCCATGACGATTTCTTCCAGCGCGGCGTTACCGGCCCGCTCGCCCAGGCCATTGATGGTGCATTCCACTTGGCGCGCGCCGGCTACGACCGCTGCCAGCGAGTTGGCGACGGCCAGGCCCAGATCGTTGTGGCAATGCACGGAGAACACGGCCTTGTCGGCGTTGGGGATGCGCTCGAGCAGTTGGCGGATGGTGTCGGCGTACTGGTGCGGGATGGCGTAGCCGACCGTGTCAGGAATGTTGATGGTACGCGCGCCGGCATCGATCGCCGCTTCGATGATGCGGCACAGGAAATCGATTTCCGAACGACCGGCATCTTCGCAGGAAAACTCCACATCGGCGCATAGATTGCGTGCCTTGGTCACGGCGCGTACGGCCTGCTCGACCACCTGATCCGGCTGCATGCGCAGCTTGTATTGCATGTGGATCGGGCTGGTGGCGATGAATGTATGGATACGCCCGGAGTTGGCGCCGGCCAGCGCTTCGGCAGCGCGCTCGATGTCGGCATCGATGGCGCGCGCCAGGCTGCACACGGTGCTGTCCTTGATGTTATCGGCCACCGCTTTGACCGCGGCGAAATCGCCGGGACTGGCGATGGCGAAGCCGGCTTCGATCACGTCGACTTTCAGACGCTCGAGGGCCTTGGCGATGCGCAGCTTTTCTTCACCGGTCATGGACGCGCCGGGGCTCTGTTCGCCGTCTCGCAGGGTGGTGTCGAAGATGATGACGCGGTCGTTGCTGCTCATATCGAACTCCTCTTGGCCAGCCGTGCGGACTCAGGCGGCGCCTCAAGTGTGAATTGTGGCTGGAAACCCACAACGCGGGAAGGCCGAGCGGCTCATTGCGCGACTCCAACAATCGGTTTGGGCTGATTTGCACCTAGGCCAGGCAGGACAATTGCCGACTATTTTTGCAGCTGACAGAACCGATTCAGATGATCGAACCCAAGCGCGCGCTGCGTGCCCTTGCCGAACACTAGACGTTGCTCGAGCCCCTGTGCGAGCGCTTCGATGCCGGCACGCTGAGCCTGATCGAACTGCGACATCAGTCGGCCGCGCAACTGCCGGAAGGCACGCCTACCGACATCACCGCCCTGCTCGATCAATGGATTCGTCTGGACATCCTCGTCCCGGTGGCCAAAAGCCCGAATCGCTTCGAACTGAACGCGTAGATCCACGGCTTCCTATCTTATCTGCGCCACGAACATCGGCTCGGCCTGTGCTTGGAGACCGAAGCCTACTTGCGTACCTCGCACGCCTGGCACGGCATCCTCAGGACGCCGTCGAAGTCCGCGATGGTCAGCCCCCGCCTGCCAGCTGAGCCTGCTCGCATGCGCGTGCACGACGTGCTTAGAAGCTCACCAACGACGAGCAGCGCTGATCAGCGTGGCCCCAGCGACCGGCAGATTTCGCTGCTTCACACTATGCCGAGGTGCCGGCGACCTGGGATAAGTACGTCGAGCCGATGATTCAACTGGCCGCGCTAGATAGCGCTTTCGGGCAGGCGTGTGCCGCGTCGAGTAAGTGCTGATAAAGCTGCTCAGCGAGCGGCAGCGACTCGGTTAGTTGGTGCCTGCCGTTACGCTCATGCGCGCATCCTCAGATGCAGAGCACTGCCCAGCTGACCCTGCGTCATGTTCACGAGCTGTTGTGCCGTTGCGTGAGGAGGCGCGTCGACACAATGCCGTGATCCAGGTGCCGCGCAGGTCTGTCGGCCATCCGCAAGGTAACCATAGCTGGGTAAAGCCTTTATCCGCTCCGCCAGCGCTGCATCGTTGAGCACACACACTGCCGTCGAGCTTTCTATGCTTCCGGGATTTGTCTGATTCGAGCCGTCAGTCGCCTCACCAGAGCTGACCGCCGTTAGGCTGCCGCCCTGATACAGCTTGCGCCAATGGGATAGCTGGCTGGGGTTGATGCCGTTGCGCGTGGCCATCACCGAGACGCTTTGCCCGGGCACCAAGCTCTCGCGCACCATGGCCAGTTTTTCCTCGATGCTCCAGCGGCGACGCCGCTCCTGGCCGAGCATTTCGATATGTCTGTCTTTGCTGGTAGTAACACAATCGTTTATCTATCCCTTATGGCAAGGGGAAACGGTGTCCTGTGTTTCAAGGGGCTCGTTCACTGCATAGTAAACGCTCCACAAGTCGTTATCTTATTTCCACACAGCGCTGCGACTCACACCGAGAGCAGCACCGAGCTCTTCGCCAGAATGAAAACGCCCGTCACTGAGTAGCCGCAGCAAGCTGTTCATA
>Ga0163223_100370_pt1 | contig 14847 bp, 15 predicted proteins | sample MSEWel2016_02_17_2_FD_113147 | JGI IMG/M metagenome (GOLD analysis project Ga0163223, IMG submission 113147) | Subsurface microbial communities from deep shales in West Virginia, USA - MSEEL Well Study Marcellus 5H_2016_02_17 ...
CTGACTTGCTTCCGGTATAGTCATGAAATAACGTGTTATCTCTTTATGCGTTACTGTTACCGGACCACCTTCACTCACTTGTTTTTTAAAAATCGGAACAACGCTTCCGTTACTGCCTAAAACATTACCAAAGCGAACAGCTACAAACTCGGTTTGACTCACCTTATCCATGCTTTGAACCACCATCTCGCACAGACGCTTGGTTGCGCCCATAATATTGGTAGGATTAACCGCTTTATCTGTCGAGATCATAACAAAACGTTGTACCCCAACTTGACTAGAAGCTTGGGCCATGTTCAAAGTTCCCAAGACATTATTCTTGACTGCTGCTTGTGGATTCGCTTCCATTAAAGGAACATGCTTATGGGCTGCTGCATGGAAAACCACATCCGGCCTCACATCTTCCATAATCTTTAAAATTCGCTCTCTATCTCTAACTGATGCAATCTTGATGGTTAAGTGCAACTTGGGATGGAGCTTTAGCAGCTCATTCTGTAGCGCAAATACTCCATTCTCATAGATATCTAAGAGAATTAGTTCCTTAGGACCAAATGACGCAATCTGACGGCTTAATTCCGATCCTATGGATCCACCGCCACCTGTCACCATAATCACTTTTCCATTTAGGTAATCTGCAATCGCCTCATTATCTAGGTTGATTTCATCCCGTCCTAATATATCTTTTATATCAATATCTCGTATACTTTGTATATTTACTGTTCCTCCAATCAATTCATACATTCCAGGAACAATCCGCATCTTCACTCTTGTCTGTTTACATTCGTTAACAATCTCTTTAATGACACTTCGTTTGGCTGAAGGAATAGCAATAATAATCTCGTCAATCTTCTTCTTGCGAACCACGCTCATAATATCTTCCCGCTGTCCCACAATCGGAACCCCATTAATATGTGTCCCTTCTTTTAATGGATTATCATCAATAATTGCTACCGGCTTACTTCGAAGATTACTATGGTTTTTAAGCTCCCTAATAATCATGGCTCCGGCATCACCACCACCGATCACCATTACGCGTTTTACTGCACCATGTCCATCGTGATGACTCGACTTCACCTTAAGTAACATTCTAGCAGCCATCCTAGAACCACCTATCAACATAATATCAAGCATAACCACAATAATATAGACACTTCGTGGTAAAGCTGCGTGCATAAATGTTAAATAAGTGATTACGAGTGCATTAGCCACCCCTACTGCGAAGGTAATATTCATGACCTCGGTCATACTTGCATACTTATAGAGATTTTTATAAATCTTCAAGTATGTAAACACAACCAACTTAATCAGTGTAATCTCTAACCAATGCTCACGATATACTTCAAAATAACTCGAAAACTGATTTCCTGTTGTTTGTCCTTCAAATCGCAACCACAAGGCAAACATATATGCTAAGTTCAGCATAATGATATCTGCGAAGTAAATTACCATAATACGTACTTGTCTTTTAATTTTACCCATTTCTCATCCAAACTCCCTTTTAATTATATTTAAAACTCTCTATATTGATTCCTCTGTCTTTATCTTCGGTAGCGCCAGCAATAGACCGAAGAGAACAAAAATCATATACGTGCCAAAGACCACACTATCATTCACCAATCCTACAACAAAGTAGGACAGAATTGGAATCACTAAAAAGTCTAATCGACTGCGAATCATGGCATAAGCACTAATTCCAAGGAAAAGAATCAATCCTACAAATCCAAAGTTCAGTGCGATATTTAAGAATAGGTTATGTGGCTTATCAACAATCGTTGTATGTTCCCAAAAAATTAGTCGTTTATAAATCAAGTCACCTTGAGGATAGTTTGCCGTATAGGTGTCAGCCCCATATCCAAACAATGGTTTTTCTAATACCATAGGAATGGTTCGATTCCAAATATAACCACGTCCACTCATAAATCGTTCATTTTCAAACCATCCAATGGAGTCTGCATTATAGTTACCCTTATCTAGAGGTAATGTTCCCACAGAAAATTGGTTGCTATAATAATAGTTAAATCGTGCTTCTGATGTTTTCTCTGTTTGAAGATTTTGTACCCAAACTCGAACGAGACCTTCATTATAATTATAGATTACTTGTTTATAATATTCTTTGCTTGTAATTCTATATAATAACCGTTTATTATCATCATCTTGTATTACTTCACCCTCGCCTTCTGAGGCTACATCTAGCCCCCCTTCCATAGGCGATATGCTTATATACTCTCCATTTTGAAGAATATACCGTATCTCCGGGTGATTGTATTCTACTGATGCAAATTCTGTTGTAACATAACTTTCTGAATCTGCATTTAGATTTTTCAAAACATCATTATAGTAAGGTTCAAAGAATGTTAATTGAGTTAATGCCAAATACCCTATGATAACGATTCCACCAATACCAAGATAGACCATTTTACGCATAGGAAATTTAATTAATAAATATATCCCCATAAATACGATACTCATTGCTACTGCAACAACTCCACCTGTTGATTGTGATCCTATAAGTGATATTATTTGAGGTATTATTAATAATACAAATAAAGGTTTAATCCACCATTTTTTAACTGCATATATACTATATAGAGTTAATGGAAAGGCTAAAGCAACTAGAGAGCCAACATAGTTTGGATTGTATAATGTTGTGTATACTTGACCTTCCGGAAATTTAAAATTCACTTTCATGAACAATTCTTCATATCGACTTCCTAACATCATAAGCTTACCAATATCCGTCTTAAAGAAATCCATTCCAAACTTTTGAAATGCACCGATAATGGCTACGATGGACGCACTCAAAACAAAAGCATATATTAACCCATTCATTTCTTTTCTAGTTTTGATGATTGACATCGTTATGTATGTCAATCCGATATAGCATAACCAAGTAAGTGTTCCTTCATATCGATCAATCATTCCTACCCATGCCAGTTCTTTATTCTCTGACAACAAAAAAGAAAGTATAATTGATATAGAAAACAACAATAATAAAATTAGTGTAGTTTTGTTATTTATTTTTTCATTTTTCTTATGATTTTGCCATTGATAAATTAACACTAGTATCAAGCTTACTATGGTACCTATATGTAATACTTGCGCTTTCGCATATGCAAAAAAGTCATAATTTACTTCTTTATTATATAATTGCTGTAATGAATCCGGTACCGGAACTATTCTTAAACTCACAATAAGCGGGATTAAAAATATCGTAAGCACTAATAGACCTATTGCTATTTTTCTTAATTTTTCTATGTTTTTTTCGTTCATTTCACACCATCTCTTTATATCTCTTGACATCTAATCTATTGTATCAAGATTCACTTGAAATGTAAACCAACTTCCATATCATTTGTTTTAAAATATGATTAAAATTAGATTCAATTAAAAATGGGGCTATTGCGTTAGCGAATAATTTTTGCTAGCGCAAAGCTCCTTTTTTAATTGTTTTTTTCTTCTGTGGTTGTTTTTTTTGTGGATAAATTCTAAAAAATAGCTTACTTTATATACTTTCAGTAAGAACATTTTGCTTTCCGCGACTCAAAAATCTTCGGAATCCCATATCTTGTTTAATTTGAGCAAAAGATCCTTTCACTTGAATACTCCGATTCGTTGGTAGTTCGTAAACGCTAAACCAAACCGCCTTAAAAAAACTAGTTAGTTTTTGAGATAATAGATACTAGTAACAAGAAAACTAATAATTTTTTGGAGGTTGATTCAATGGATGATATGACGAATGAAGTACACTTGTAATACTGGCTAGATATTGAACAACGGTCCAACTCAAGTAGAAAATCAAAAAGACAATGGTGTGAAGACAATATCATTAACGAAAAACAGTTTTATTATTGGCAACGCCGGATACGAAAGTTAATCTACAAAGAGAAAAATCCACAGCAGAGTTAGTAGCGCCTGTTTTCGCAGAAATTCCTGTTACTCCTGATGAAAGAAGTTCAGACATATCAAAGAATATTGGTTTGATAGTAGAAGCCAGTCAAAATCCAGTTCTTACCTTAAACGAGGGTGGTATGACTATTGAAATATCAATTAAAACTTTTTACCAAGGTCAGCTTTACTAAGATGGTCTATTTATTGAGCCAATTTTACCAAAGACAATAATTTTAAAAATTTTCTATTTTCATATATTTCAAAAGATTTCTTGTAAAGACTTGATTTTTTCTTTTTACCTTTAATATTCATTGTATTTACCTCTCGTCTTTTTAGATTTTACCAGCTAGCCTAGTCAGTAATAATTTAAATTTACTTGAAGTATTTACTTATGTCAATCTCTTGACCTATTTAAAGTATACAGGAAGCTTCCTATAGTAATCTATATTCGTAGTTATGTTCAATTTCCCAAAATTATTCTTTGACCAACAATAAATATCCACATGGTATAACTATGAGTGTCAACACCGAAGACAGAAGCATTCCAAAAATAATTGATGTCGCCATCGGTGCCCATAACGCTCCTCCTGAGATCATTAGCGGCAATAAAGAGATGACCGTAGTAATCATACCAATCATAATTGGTCGAAGACGTGTTTTGCACGCTTGTGTAATTGCATCGAGCCGGTTATCTTCTTGTTGTACCTTGACTTTAATATAGTCAAGAAGAACTATCCCATTGTTTACTACCACACCCATCAAACTTATGCCTCCAAGAAGCGCCATAAATCCAATTGGATATTTCATGATTTTTAATCCCCAGATGATCCCGATAAAGGATAATGGTATTGTGCCCATGATAAGAAAAGGCTCCCTTAAATCCCCAAACTGAAAGACCAAAATCAAATATATGAGTATACAGGCGATGACTGTAGGCACTTTCATCGATGAAAATGCTTCTTCACTTGTTTCATTTTCACCACCATAGACCATGAAATATCCATCGGGCAGAGAGTATGTCTCTAGTTTTGCCTGTAATTGCTGCATACAGCTATTGGTATTATATCCTTCATTAACAAATGCTCCGACTGTAATTGTTCGTTCTCCATCGCGACGAATGATTTTTCCAAAAGATGTATCGGTATCAATTGTCGCAATCTCTGTCAACGGTATGTTCTCATTGGTCAATTGTGAAGAAATAAAAATTGTCTGTAGCCGTTCAACTTCCCCTTTATTTTCTTCTTCCATTTTTAAAATGATAGGCAAGGGGTCTTTTTTGATATCTTTTTGTTTTAGCTCAGATATTTCCAAGCCATTAACTGCCATTCGAACCGTCGATGCGATTTCATAATTTGAAATACCTACCATATTTGCTTTTTCTTCATTTACTTGTATATTAAGCTTGTACCCATTGTATCCAAAGTTATTCTCTATATTTTTTAATCCTTCAACACTACGAAAATACGGCTCCATATCCTCGGCAATATGACGTAGCTGATTGATATCCGGACCGGATATGCGCACTTCTATCGGATAGTTGGATGGCAAGCTAATCTCTAGATATTTTATATTAGTCAGTACACCTGGAACCGCTTCTTGAATTCTTTTTTCAACATTTTTTGCTTCACTGCGTGTCCCATCAATTAAGAACTGCGCCTTGTTACTTGCCAAGTCATTTGGGAAAAAGGTAATATAGTATTTCATATACCCATCTCCTACTTTATACGAAAAGTCATTAACCGACGATTCCTGATCAAGTACTTGGGCGATTTCTTGACAAATATTTTCAGTATTTGATATGGTTACGCTGTTGCTTGTCGTTATATTCAACACATATTGTTCTCGTTCTACCGGAGGAAAAAGTTGTATACTTAGTGTTTTTATGCTCACTAGCGACAGAATAAAAATCCCCCCGAAAAGTAAAAGCACTTTTTTAGGATGTGTCAATGAACGTTTTAACACCTGCCCGTAACGTTTTTGAAATCGGTTCATGACATGGTCTAGGTGCAATCGTTCTTTTGTTTTAGCCATCCATTGAATGTTCACTTCACTCTCTGATTTTGTCAGTGAATATCCAAGTGCAGGAACAATAGATATGGATGTTACTAAAGAACCTATTAATGCAACTGCAACGAGAATTGGAAGGGAATTAACAAATTTTCCGGCTGATCCTTGCATCATCGCTAACGGCAAGAAGGAAGCAATCGTCGTTAATGTGGAGGTAAGAATAGGTATTTTTACATCTTCTACACCATCTGTACATGCCTGTTCTCTAGTTTTTCCTTCTTGTAAGTATAACTGTATATTATCATTAACCACAATTCCATTAGCTACCATTAAGCTTAGGGATATAATCAAAGAAGCAATTGAAACTTGGTGTAGCGGAATGCCGCTTATATACATATACCCAAGAACGATACATGTAATTAGCGGAATCGGGAGCGCTACAACAATAGCACTTCGAACTCCCATTGTAATTAATACAACGATAAGGATTAAGAAAATTGCGGATAAAAGGTTATTGGAAAATAGGCTAATGGATTCTTGAACAAAATCCACTTCATTATACACTTCATTCATATGCATTCCAGCGTACAACTGCGTGTCTATAAAAGATTGAACCACCTCTTGAACTCGTTGTTCTTCTCTTATAACATTGACCCCATCCATGTACTGAACCCCTACAAGGATTCCTTTTTCTCCATTAATATAAGTTGTTGCTACATCCGACTCTTCTACGATGTTAACCTGTGCAATATCTTTTAGATAAACAGGAGTCCCTGATTCTCTCGAGACATCGACAATAGTGTTTTTCAGCTCATCTATCGATCCATATTCTCCCGTAATCTGAACAGGAACTTTATTCTCATCTACCTTTAGATTGCCACCCGGGATATTAATATTTCTTGCCTGAATAACTTGTTGAATGGTTTTAGGTGAGATTTTATAAGTCATGAGTTTTGTCATATTCAGTTCTACAACAATCTGCTCTTCTACAGCACCATCAATGTCCACCGCTTTTACAGTATCAATTTTTTTTATGGCATCTGCAAGCATATTCCCATTATCAATCATATCTTTATAGTGATATTGCTCCGAAGATATACCGATAATCAAGCCATATGAACTTGTAAAGTCCGTTTCCACTTTGGGTTCTTCAGCCGCAGCAGGCAGCTCTGTTTTAACCAAATCCACTTTTTCTCGTACTTTATCCCATGAGGTATTTATATCAGCATCACTCATATCTTTTAATGTGACCTTGATAATACCAACCGAATCCATGGCATAGCTTTCTATGTGTTTGATTTCACTTAATGTCCCCACTTCATCTTCTATGGGTTTGATAATCTGCTTTTCAACATCTTGCGAACTTGCTCCTGGGTATATCGTTTTAATTGTACAGATTGGACTAACAACCGCCGGGTTTTCCTGACGTTCCATTTGAACTAAAGAAAATCCACCAAAAATCAATATAATAATTGATAATAAAGCTAATATACTTTTATGATTAATACTCCACTTCGCCACTGTCTTCGCCTCCTTCCACAAGAACTTTATCTCCATCATTGAGCAAGAAGTTGCCTTCGACCACTAATATTTCTCCCGTGTCAAGTCCTTCAAGAATCTGGATACGGTCCTCTAGGATTTCGCCTGTTTTGACTATTCTTTCTTCCACTGTTTCATTTTCTTTATTGTAGATAAATACTTTATCTGCCGCTGATAATCGAATAACTGCTTCGATGGGTACCAAAACAACATCCTCTTCATTCAGTTCTAATGCAACCTCAACAATCATGCCTGCTTTTAACATCTCATCTTTATTGTCTAGAAGCACTTTTACCGGAAACATACGTGTTGCCGGATCTGACATCATGCCAATCTGTTCAATGCTGCCTTCCATTAGCTGATCACTTGCATAGACTTTAACCGCAACTTTTTGTCCTTTTTTTATTTTATTAATATAGGCATCCGATACACCAAATTCTACATACATCTGGTCTGTACGTCCTACAACAACAATCGGGTATCCCGCACTTACTGTTTCATTGGTATTGACAACTTTTTTTAATATAACCCCTTCAATCGGACTTTTTAAAAATGTATCCTCCATATCATTAGAAGCTTTTTGGATTGAATTTTGTGCTTTGTTCTCTTGTTCCACCGAAGCATTAATCTGAAGCGCATAGGCATCCACTTTTTGCTTCGCCCCATTAAGCTTGACCTGAGTAATCTCTTGAGCATCAAGTGCTTGTTGATAAGTCTCTTTTGCCACGGTATACTTTGTCAACATTTGTTCCAATTCACTTTTTGCCACAGCACCTTCATCATATAATTCTTGCATTCGCTGATAATTGGTCTCCAACAAGTCATATTGTGCTTTTGCCTGTTCAATTTTTGATGGAATCTCCGTATCGGCCTGAAGCTTTACAGCTTCATATTCTGCTTTTGCAATTTCATATTGTAGCTGAGCATTATTGACACTGATGCCTGCCATATGCAAATCAGCCTGTGCTACATTTTCAGCTAATTGGTAATTCACCGTATCAAGCTTTGCTATAACATCACCGGTCTGTATACGTTCCCCTTCTTCAAATAAAACATTCTCCACAACTCCTGCTAATTCAAAAGAAAGTTTCATGGTTTCCACAGGTTTCACATTACCGCTCATTGTCACTTGATGTGCACTCACCGTAGTATCCACGGTCTCAATACCCACTGTTTTTTTATCCACTATTTGAGCATTGGGATGCTTTGCACACCCCATCAGCAAAAATATGCAGCCCAGTACCAATATGTTTTTTATGTGTCTTTGATTTTTTTTCATAGCATTATGTCCTCCTTAAATATACACCTGTAGTTTATCTTTACACATGATGATTTTTAGTATAAAATACTCTTGAGGACAAAACAAGAATCAGATTTCTACATATGTATATTAAAACTACATATTGTTGAAACTGTAGATTTTGGAGGTATTTATTATGTCTAAACCACAAGATATCCGTATTCGAACAACTCAAAAAATGATTACAAAAGCTTTAATTGATTTAATGAAAAAAGAAGCTTTTTCAAAGATAACCGTTATAGATATCTGTACACAAGCACAAATCCATCGTACAACTTTTTACAAACACTTCGAAGATAAATATCAATTACTTGAATTCACATTATTAGATATCGAACAAAAATTTGATGACTTTTTCCCTGCATATGACGCTGCCATGTCTGATATAAAGTCGTATTATCTTAATGCCTTTCGTTCTATCCTTGAATTTATCTCCCAAGAAAACGATTTTTTTTTAAATGGGATTTTTTATCAAGAAAACAACTATGTCAATCAAGTTTTTGAAAAAACAGTTTATTCGTATCTGATTAAGCGCTTGAAAAATGATTCAACGCATTATAATGTTCATTTTGATGCGCCTGTACACATTATCTCACTCTACTACACTGGTGCACTCATTTCCTTGACTAAGTGGTGGTTGCTAAACCATCAGCCTGTTGGCATTAATACCTTAGTCAGTTATTTCGAACGTATTGATAACTAACGAATTCAAAAACAAATGAAAATAGTGTCTGCGACACTTCAACACCCCTGCCCCTCAATCTTGAGGGGTGAGGGTTTTCTTTTGTCCCAATTTCCTTCATAATAGTCTTATGAATATACTACAAAATATTTTTAGAGACCATTATGAAGAAATGTTATATACTTTGCATCCTCGTTACTCTGTCGTTGACAATGTTGATAGGATGCTTAAATGTGGTGTCCCTTCTTACGGCGGTACTATGTACGGTTGCCATAAATGTGATCATCTTCACTTTGTTCCATTTCGTTGTCACAGTAGATTTTGTCCTACTTGTGGCAACATGTATTCCATTCATCAAACCACCGCTATGTCTGGCAAACTTGTCCAGTCTTCTCATCGCCATTGCGTTTTCACCATTCCTGAGGAACTTCGTCATTTTTTTCTTGAAGACCGTCGTTTACTTAATTGCCTTTTTTCTTCGGTCCGTAGCGTCATTCTTCGTACGTTTCATAAAATCAATAAATCTGAACTGTTTACTCCCGGCTTTATCTGTGTTATGCATACCTTCGGTCGACCTCTGAATTGGAATCCTCACATTCATTATGACAAGTAAGTAGTTATGACAAGAAAATCTACTTGTGTTGCATATATTAGGAAACTTTTTGCTCAGTGCTTTACATGTCTGTGGCAAAGTATTCAACACCATTAAGTTTACGCATCTGACTTTCCTTATTTCCATGCCAAGAAACACAAATCCTGATGTTAGAATAAATTCCCCCATAGATTTACAATTTTCGTTTTCTCCATGTTCAGTTTCAGTTCCAACCGGCTCATTATCAGCTTAACTGCCTTGAAGCTGTTTGATACATCTTTGTGATTCTTGCAAACAATCACAAAGTCATCAGCAAACCTCACCAGTTTACCCAGATGTCCGTAATGGGTTTCCCATTTACTATCCAAATAGTCCAGATACAGATTCGCAAGTAGAGGCGAAATCACTCCACCTTATGTAGAGATAGATATTATGCCGAGCTACAGATTGTAAACACTGTTGTTATAGCAATGCTGTTTTCTAAACTCGGCATAATACCATCTTATTTTAGAGAATTCAAAAACCGTACTAAATCTTTGTCCTTGTTCCAATCAGGAAGATTTGAATCTCCAGTAAGTTTAGGAGACAACTTATTGATAGCTTCATTTTTCAACCGATTATCAGCTCGAACATACACCATTGTTGTTGAAATATCCTCGTGACCAAGGAAATCTCTTATGTAGATGATGTTTATTCCTGCCTCCAGCATATGCATTGCTTTGGAATGCCTGAACAAATCCAAACTTTCTATAACAATTATATTATATCTGCAGTATAATCGCCTTAAAAAGTTTGGATTTTATTTTTGAAATCATCTATGCTTTTATGCAGGAGGTGATATCAATGGATATAAAAAAACTACAAATAACTTATCCAAATTTAATCGAATATATGGCGGCGGCTGAATATTTTCCACATTATATTCGATTGCTCAAAACAGAAATTAATTGGATACTCAAAAACCATGATTACAAGGAAATACTTTCTTATGAACATGCGTGTAAGGTTCGGTGCCTTGAAACATCATCATCTGAAATGAGAAGACGTTATCGGTTGTTTTATGGTATTCTCAAACGATTTGATGAAAATAATGAGTATCCAGACAGACGTAGAAAAGAACCATTAATCAAAAGGGGCTCTTATCATAAGTTGTGCCCTGAGTTTAAGGAGGTGATTGACCTATATCAGAGATCTGCTGAAAAGAGAGGGTTAAAAGAACATACGATTTACGGCAATTCCTCAGGTGGTGCATGTTTTCTGTGGGCAATGCAAGAATTAGGACACACATCATTGTCAAATATTAATGAAGATGATGCATTATCATTTTTCATAGGAGATGATGGCAAAGCTTGGACCATCCGTTGTTATAAAAAAGAAATATCAGCTATATTCAAATCTGACCTTGGAGTTTATACTGTCGAGGCACAGAGAATACATGCATATATGCCTAAAATACGTCCTAAAAGAAAAACTGTACCCTATCTTCAGCCAGAGTAAACGGATGCAATTCATTCTGTTATACAGCCTACGTGTACTGAATTATCGTTGCAAAACAAGGCTATTGCTACACTGCTGTATTTTACAGGTCTGCGTGGATGCGATATTTCTTCCCTCGAATTCAAGGACATAGATTGGGAACAAGAGGAAATCAATCTGGATCAGCAAAAAACTGGAGTTGATTTAACCCTCCCCCTCACTGCAACTATAGGTAACGCCATTTATGACTATCTCATAAACGGAAGACCGAAAAGCCACAATTCTCATATATTTTTATCAGATATTAAACCGTATGATCCATTAAAACCAAAATCGATATACTATATCGCTGGAAAAATATATGATGCTGCCGGAATAAGAAAAAAATCTGGTGAAAGAAGGGGAACACATTTATTCCGTTATAATCTCGCAACTACTTTTGCCGGTGAAGGTATTTCAAGACCGGTAATCAGTGAAACACTTGGACATGCAGATCCTAGTTCACTGGATTACTATCTTTTTTCAGATATCGTTCATTTAAGAGAGTGTGCTCTAAGTATTGAGTCCTTTCCTTTGAGTGAGGAGGTGTTTCGTATATGATCGAATACGCTTCCGGATTTGCACATTTAATAGAACGCTTTGTGTATTTCAGAAATGCTTCTGACTCTTGGAATGATATTACCTATGGATTGAACCTAAAACTATTTGACCACTATTGCGCAGATAATTATCCTGGTCAAGCAATAAAGCAGGAAATGATTAATGAGTGGTGTTACAAACGTGAAACCGAAAATAACACTTCTTATAATTGTAGAATCCGTGTGATTAAAATTTTCATAGAATATTTAAGAGAAAGAAAACTGACTGAAGTGGACCCACCCCATTCATTGAAGCCAGAAAAGAAAAAGTATATTCCGCATGCATTCTTAGAAGATGAGCTTGAAAGGTTTTTCTATGAATGCGATTATATATCACCATCACAATCAAAGGGGAAAATTTCCGCAATAAGAAAAATTACGTGTTCAGTCTTTTTTAGACTTCTTTATAGTAGTGGAATTAGAACAACTGAAGCAAGACTATTAAAGGTAGAGGATGTGGATTTGAGGCATGGCGTTCTAAATATTAGAGGATGTGGATTTGAGGCATGGCGTTCTAAATATTAGAGCATCTAAAGGATATGATCAGCATTATGTTGCCTTACACAGTTCTATGACATCGCTGTTGAAGCAGTATGATACTGCTGTTAAGGAACTAGAACCTGAGAGAACATATTTTTTTGAATCTATTAAGGGCAACCATTATTCAAGAGATTGGGTTGAAGATAACTTTAAAGCACTTTGGAAAAGGGCCAATGGTGATGTTAAAGCAGTTGCATATGATCTGAGACATCATTATGCAATAACAAACATAAACAGTTGGTCTGAAGACACGTTTGAGTTTAGCGACAAGCTTCATTATCTTTCCAAGTCAATGGGATATCGCTGGATAAAGTCAACACTATACTACTATTCAATTGTTCCAAGATTAGCAGAAACACTCAGGGAAAAGACAGAAAATGGGTTTAATGCAATTGTTCCGGAGGTGGATTATGAAGAATAATGAAGCCTATCAAATAGCAAAATATATATCGGATTTTTTAAATGATTATGCACCATCATTTTTGACCACCAGCGAGCATACTTTAAAATCCTATAAGGATGCTCTCGTACTCTATGTACTTTTTCTTGAGGAAAATGGAATTACCCCAAATGATCTAGATAAAAGCTATTTCGAAAATGAATGGATTGAGAAATGGATTACGTGGTTAAAAGATAAACGTAAATGTTGTCCTGATACATGTAATGTACGGCTTGCATCATTAAGAGTCTTTCTTGAATTTTTAGGAACAAGAGACGTAAAATTATTATATCTTTATCAGAGCGCAAAAAGGATAAAAAGGCAGAAAGTAAGTAAGAAGAAGGTTTCCGGTCTCACAAGAGATGCGGTTATTGCACTGCTTGAAGCTCCTGATCTTAGAACTAAAACAGGAAAAAGAGACATTGTTTTTCTTACTATTCTTTATGCAACAGCAGGAAGATTAGATGAGATACGCTCCATAAAATCTCACATATGCATCTTGGTTGTGAGAAACCATACATTAATCTGCATGGTAAAGGCGATAAAATAAGAACAGCATACCTTCTTCCTCGGGCTGTAGCTAATGCAAAAGTATATATAAAAGAGTTTCATGGTGAAAATCCAGATCCAGATGATTATCTGTTTTATTCAAGAGTTGGGGGTAATAAAAGAAAGTTGACAGAAGCTGCCCTTGATAAAAGAATTAAAGCTTATGCCAAGATAGCACATGAAAAGTGTAATGATGTCCCTATGAATACACATGCTCATCAGTTTCGTCATGCAAAGGCCTCTCATTGGATTGAGGATGGTCTTAGCGTTGTTCAAGTGAGCTTTTTACTTGCTCATGAACACCTTGAAAAAACAATGAAATATTTGGATATCACAGCACTAGATAAAGTAAAAGCCTTAGCAACGCTTGAAAATGAAATAGAAAAATCAGTATCAAAGAAATGGAAACAAAATGGTTCATTATCAGATTTTTGTGGTCTAAAGAGATAAAATAAAATCTAAATTTTTATGCTGGCTAAAGGCTATAACTATAAGCTTTTTGCCACAAAGTTTGGATTTTATAGAAGTTGTGATTTCTGAACAAATCCAAACGTTTGGATTTGTTCAGACACAGCAAAGCTATGCATCTGACAGAAGCTGATATTAATCCAGTATATATCCGCGATTTCTTAGGACATACAGACTTGAAAGTTACACAAATATATTCGAAAACAAGTGTAGAAATGAAGCGCAGAGCCCTTGAAAAGCTTAGCGGGAAACAATCACCGATTCCAAAAAGTGATATGAAGTCGAAAAACTGGACAGATGACAAAGATTTGATAAATTGGTTAAACTCACTTGGACACTGATATTATGTAAACAGAAATGAGCGGAATCGCCTGTAATAGCCGGCAATTTTGCTTCTCTTGTCATAATATCCAGCTTGTCATAATGAATATTATGACAAGCTTCACATAATATTCATATACTGCTTTCCGAAGGGGCTTCCGGCAACAAAACTGTTTGGCGTAAAGTGAACCATATCAGCTTTGTTGCCTTTCGCAAACGCTGGCAAGCCACTTTACTCGATCTTCTTTCTAAGCATCTTCCAGACTCTTTTTACTCTCTGAAAATCTCCCTTTTTAAGGATTATCCTAAAGGCTTTTATGTTTATGCTCCAAAAAAAGAGTATTCTAATCCTTTTGAAGCCATCAAATATATTATTCGTTATACCGGACGTCCTGCTATGGCTCAGTC
>Ga0163223_100371_pt1 | contig 14836 bp, 4 predicted proteins | sample MSEWel2016_02_17_2_FD_113147 | JGI IMG/M metagenome (GOLD analysis project Ga0163223, IMG submission 113147) | Subsurface microbial communities from deep shales in West Virginia, USA - MSEEL Well Study Marcellus 5H_2016_02_17 ...
ATCTCATGTGCCACATTTGTAAAAAACTCAATCTTTGAACTATATAATTCTTTTTCCTTTTTTATTTCAAAGTCCTTTTGTTTTACGAGGTTTTTCTTTTCATGCTTTCTCTTAAATATGTAAAAGGTTAGATAAACCCCTCCCAATATCAACAAAAAATAAAAGGTCAGCGCCGCATCAGACTTCCACCAAGGTGGTAAAATCTTAACAACGATACTATCTCCACCATTATTCCAAACACCGTCATTATTACTTCCCTTTACCCGAAAAGTATATTCTCCTGGAGGTAACTTTGCATAAGTAACACTATTTTCTTTTGTTTTGACCCAATCACGGTCTATTCCTTCCAAAAAATAAGTATACTTATTCTTTAAAGGAGAAACATAACTCAACGCTGCAAATTCAATTGTTAAATTGGATTCATCGTAAGGTAAAATCAACTGATCAAGATGAATAATGCTGCTTTTCAGAGAATCAGTTGTTGTCCCTTCTATCTTTTCATTAAAAACCGTTATATCTGTAATATAAACCGGTGGAACGTATGTGTTTGTATAGGCAAGTTCAGGATCAAAAAAAATCATCCCATTCAACCCTCCAAAGTACAATAATCCTGACTTTGAAACAATCCCCGATTTATAGTTAAACTGATTAAATGGTAAGCCGTCATCCCTGGAAAAAACTTCAACTTCAAATGAGGTTGGGTTAAATTTCACTAATCCTTTATTTGTGCCAAACCACAACAGGCCATTACTGTCTTCCAGTATTTTATATGCCACATCATCTGGCAATCCGTTTTCGATTGAGTATGAAGAAAAATTATTCGTAGCTGAATGATATCGACAAATCCCACCCCGGTCGGTGGAAAACCAAAGTACACCTCCGGATGATTCTGTTATACTACTTACGGAATTGGAACTAAGAGAGGTTCTGTCATTTGGATCATGTCGAAAGTTTTCAATACTTTTTGTTTCGGAGTCGTACCTGAAAACTCCATCCCCCATAGTTGCAACCCATATATTTCCTTCTGAATCCTCCTGAATATCATAAATAAAATTTAATCCGAATTCTTCCATTCGCTGAAACCTCATCCTTTCTTTATCACCCAAATAAACGCTCCAGCCATTACCTATCCATATATTCCCATCTTTATCTTCACAGATGGCATAAATACTCCCTTCATTAAATCCCAAATCCTCTTTTGAGTAATGGGCAATTACCTCTTGTTTTGTTGCATCAACGATATCGAGGCCACCTTTGAAATATCCAACCCAAATATGATGGTTTTTCTCATCATAATACATCCCCAATATTGCACTGGAACTAAGGGAACTTCTCACCCCGCTTTCAACCCTTTTATAGTTGTTAGTTAAAGGATTATAAACTTCCAAACCTGCATCCTCTGTTCCTATCCACATATTTCCGGAAGAGTCTTCTACAAATTCCCGGATTCTTCGGCCACTGATTGAGTTTCCATTTATTAATGGAATTTGTATATTAAAATTCATTCCCCGGTTCGGAAGATAACTTACTCCACCAAATTTTGTCCCAATCCACACCCCATTTTCACGATCACGGTATATTTTATCAATGAAATTATCAGATATTGAATATTCATTTAATCGATCCTCCTGAAGCCATGTTTCCTTTTCATTAACCTCGTCAATAATAAAAATACCCGATTGGGTCCCCACCCAAAGTTCTCCATCGATATTTTCAACATCCCGAATTATTTTGTAATGGACATCTTTTGCATTTACATCTCTGACACTTTTACTGTTTTTGTGGAATTTCATTAATTTTCCTTCATGAATACCGATTATCAATTCGTCACCGTAATCACAAATGGTGTAAATATTCTTCCCCTTTAAATTTTCTCTTGATGAGTTCCCCAGATACTTATTAAATGAGTCTTCGGATGAATTATATAAATAGATTCCTTCCCCGTTGGAACCAATCCATACTCTCCCGTTCTTATCAACTGTAAGGCATTGAGGGTTTCCATGATCCGGAAATTGTGTCATCCCAACATCATAGAAAAATAACTTCTCAGTTTTAAGTTCATATCTAAACAATCCCTGATTGGGAATTACCATCCAGACATTACCCTGAAGGTCAACTTTTATCTCAGACACCCAGTCCTGGATGACGTTACCTTTCAAAGACTTTTTATCAAATATGGAAAACTCCTCCCTTAAAGGGTCGAAAATATAAACTCCCTTATCAGTTCCAATCCAAAGGTTCCTACTTACATCTTCAAAAATTACAGATATGTTATTATTCCCTATATTGGCTTCCTTGTCAAAACAGTTAAACCTTTTAATTTCTTCTCCATCAAACCGGTTCAGTCCGTTTTTTGTTCCAAACCATATAAACCCCCAGCTGTCCTGGAATATCGATTTTACATGATTCTGGGATAACCCGTGTCGATCATCAATCTTTGAGAAATTATATGAGGCATCAATTTTTGCCTGACTGTTGGTAATGCTCACAACAAACAAAAACACCAGGCAATTCCGGATTCTTAAAAACACATTCATTCTTCTCAATTTAATAATCTTCACTCTAATTATCTCTCAAAATCCGTTTTTACGTAAGGGGTTCTCTGCTGCAAAAAACCTTTTCACAAATTCACATCATCACTTTTCTCATGCAAATCTAAAAGAAAAATCACTCTCACTTCCCAGAATCCTGACTTTGCACTTTCACATTATTCCTGTCCCCTGCATATTTAATACATGCACCCAATAATACATTTCTGATTTATACATATTCCTACCTTCTGATTATCTTATGTGTCACCTTTTCCATGTATTGATCAGTAACAGTAACAAGATAAACTCCACTTGCAATATTGCTCAAGTTCAGCACAAAACTATTTCCTTCTTCAATTTCATACATTCCTATTAGCTCACCGGCCATCGTATTGACATATATTTCCTTAATCTGTTGCGGATTATAGATATGAATCTCTTCCCCTGCTGGATTAGGAAAAACAAAGGCTCCATCTTTCGTTTGTTTATCGTGTATGGAGTTATCTGTCCCTTTACTAATTTCGAAAATTCCGGCATCCTTTGAACCTATTTTTATGCTAATTGTGTTATTTACAACTTGAACTTCCTCATCTCGGAAAATCTCTTTTGCACTCAAGCTGTCATTATTTTCCAGCCCCAAATCCGTTAATTCCAATTTATAATTCTTCTCCTCTTCAGTATAGTTTAGGACAACTATAACACCCTCCATGCCATCTTCAGACTGAACAAAAATTTCACTGGCCTGACTGGAGCTACCACTTATCGGCCGAAAGGATTCCCCCTCCTGAGCAATCCGCACAATGTCGGTGTTTTGAAAAAGTGATTTCGTCTTTTCATTCCAGGGTTCCTCTTTCGAAAAATCATCCCCGAGAAACAGCGTTCCGTTTATCAACCCGGACGCCAATCTGGCTCTGTTTTCTCCAAGTGAACTATTTCCAAATACAATATGGTCTCCGTCAATATAATCATACATGTACGATTGCCACCATCCAAAAGTATTGCTGTTTAATGTATACTCCGTTGCATCAATATCTGCATAAGCATCACATGCTATACGGCGGGAATGAACATACCGGTTGGTCCCAAAATTTGGCGAAATAGCAGCATAAATAAACATGTCATCTCCAATTTCATCCGTAAGAAATTCCATTCCTTCATTAAATGCCTGCATGCCTGTTGTAATTTCCGGATTATAGTAATCATCAGCCTCAACTGCTGCATGGCCGATAAAATCAATTTTTATCATCTCGAAACCACACAATCTGAATTTATTCATCAGAAGCTTTATTCTTTCCTGCGTGGCAGGATGTGTCGGATCCATAGCCCGACATCCGTCCAAATCATGATACTCTCCATTTACTTTAGTCCACACCTCACTATAATTATAGGTGCTTCCTTCAACTCTTCGGTCATATTTCCCCCAATCCACGAACGGAGCCCAATAAATCCCGGGCTTTAATCCTTTGGATTTACAATAATTTGCGAAGGCAACAAGCTTCCCAAAGTCTCCTTCTAACCCTCCATCAATTAAATTATCCCAATAAGAGTCAAGGTCAATAAAAGCCGTGCCCCCGCTGCGAAACTGTGTTAACTCTTCAGCGAAGTAATCAACCACCACTTTTGCTTTTTCCAAAGACAATTCTGTTTGCATAGCTCCCCAACTGTTCCATCCGATAGGCGTACTTTCGTTCCAAGCAGAAAGATAAGCTGGTTCTGCCAATAAATTTGTTTTGCCAAACTCTTCCAACCCAAATCTCCAATCCTCAAACAATCCAACAAATATTTTAGGAGATTTAATACTATCTCCTTCCAGATACCCGTGGCTCCTGGTATCTCTGGTAATTTCTTCATTTGTAAATCCTCCAAAAACCTCCAGTGATGACAAACGATTATCTGTCCCCATGGCTTCAATACCAGTCTTCCAGGTGCCATGCTCTACAGATCCTACTACCAGGCCTAAACGACTATTGTCTTCATAGAAAGCGGTAACTTCTGAACTTACCATCGTCGTACTTTCATCCACTGATTGGGATTTGTAACGAATAAATGTATCATTATCGAAAGGGACAGAAATAAACCTGTTATTACCTTCCTCTGCAATATACACCTGCGAAGTTTTAAGTGGTGCAAGGTAATTACTTTTTAACCCCTCCCCCTCAACTATTACTTCCATCAAAAAGTAGTTGGTGCCGGCATAATTGTAGAAAACCTGTTGCATATCTGGAAGTCCGTTTCCCTGTAGATGGACAGTCATTTTCTTACCGGACCCAAAAGCATCATTAACCTCCTGAAACGTTATTTGACGACTACCATAATCAAGACTTTTTATGGCAACACCATCCACCTCAACAACACTATATGCCTGCTTTATTATTTCTACACCTTCCTGGTAAACAGAAAAAGTGCCTGAACTCGTATCATAGGCAACTTTCCCTGACAATAAAGCCAGGTCCTCAGCATTAGCTTCATTAGCAAACAAATGACAGCCCATTAAGGATGTTATCACCATTACTATGAATCCAAGAGTAGATACTTTTCGGGAATTTGCAATCGGAAAATTAATCTTCCAGAATTTTTCTTTTATCTTCATTTGTGTCTTGTTCATGAGAATCTTATTTAACTATTGCCTTTTTTATCTGCATAACAAACCCACCATATGGCAGACTTTCAATCATTCGCATGTTTCCCTTTGTAATAAATTTCCGCTCAACAGAAAATTCCTGTTTATCAACTCCGTCTTTAATGATTAACACCTGGTATTCTAATTCTGGATCAAGAAAGTCAAATTTAACTTCGATCTCTTTTTCAAAGGGTTCTCCGTTAATAAAACCAACATACCAGTTTTCATGATTCTTTCGTGCAATTAATACATCCTTTCCGGGAAACCCTGACAGCAACTTTGTTTCATCCCAAACAGAAGGGACTTCTTTTAAAAACTCTGTAATTGCATCTGGCTGCGACAAATACATTTGTGGAGTGTCTGGAAAATGCTGAATCCCAGATTCAAAAACAACCGACAAGGCCAATTCGTGCCCGTATGATGTTTTGTGCGGCACCTGCTGTTCGGAGAATGCAACTGGAGTATAATCCATAGACCCTACAACATTTCGTGTGTAAGGAAGGGTTGTGTTATGTAATGGTGAGTATTTCTCAAAATCTGTATGATAAATATATGCTTCTGCCCCTTTTACACTCTCGTAAGTTATCATATTGGGATAAGTCCTTGACCAGCCCCGGGGCAATGTACTTCCATGAAAATTAACCAACAACTTGTATTCCGCGGCATCTTTTAAAATATCGCGGTATAATTTTATGTAATCTTGTTTATCACTGGAAAAAAAGTCCACCTTTATGCCCTTAATACCCATCTTTGATATACGACTCATTTCCTGCCTTCGAATATCCGGTTCAAACATTTTGTCACGAGGACCGGCATCTACTCTGTTTATAGGACCTCCGGCATTATACCAAAGTAACAGATCCACATCGCGATCATCCGCATATTTTACAAGTTCTTCCATCTCTAAACCTTTCCTTGAATTCCACCCTGCATCAACAAGCGAGTATTCCCACCCCATTTCATGGGCAAAATCAATAAACCGCCTCAATTTTGCAGGGTTATCATCAGAACCATCAATATAGCCTGACCACCATCCCCATGACGCTCTTCCGGGTTTAATCCAACTGGTATCTTCTATAGCAACAGGGTCGCTTAAATGGCTCACTAAGTTCGATTCTACAATATCTCCAATATTGGAACCGATTATTACCACCCGCCAGGGCAGTTCCCATGGCAGGGTCGATTCAGCATAAGGCGTTCCATACCCAAATCCTTCTTCCTCCTCAGGATGAGTTACTTTGTAAAGTCCCTCATCTGTTGGTGATTCCATGTGAGAGGCAAAATAATGCTCGTCCAAATCGGCCTCTGTTAATAATACCCATTTGTCATTCACCTGAAACAACGCCGGAAAACACCATCCGCTTTCCTCCGGGGACTCAGCTCCTACTTCAAACGGCCCTCCGAAATTTCTTTCATATGCAGGGGCATAGGCTGTAATTGAATCATATGGCTGTAACCATGCTTTTCCATCAGGTAAATTAAAGCCCGTAAGCTCTTTAACAATCCTGTATTTTTCATGATCCTTTTCAGGAAATACATACCTGAAAGCAACCCCATCATTGTAAGCTCGAAAAACCAGGTCAATCTTATTGTTTTTCGAATTCAGAAAATGAAGGGTAATTTCTTTGTAATGATTACGGTTCACCTTCCTTTTTCCTGTTTTTCTAACATACTCTTCATCCACAAGTATTTCTTCTGATGAAGATAAAAACTGCAAAGAATCAAATAATTGATCCTCCCGTTCGACGCCAAGAGGAGATTCCTCTATTACATAACTGGAAGCATCACTCTCGTTGGAAAAAACGGAATAAGACAGGTTACCGTCAATATTCAATTCTATCATTGAATTAATTTCTCCATCAGGAGACTTCAAATTCCAAACCTTTTCATCCGTACTGTTACAGGCTAATAAAAAACTGAGGAAGAAAATATATAAGCGGTTCATAAAAATCTTTTTTGCGGTTGACTAAAATTTACCTGACTGCTTCAATTCTAAGAACTACACTTTTCCTGTTTTCTGAAACACCCGGGTTAACCCCTATGGTCATTAAAAACTCCCCGCTATAAATCTTTTCTCCTTTTAATGCAGATTTCTCTCCGGGATATAAATTAATCTCTGTTACGAAATACTCTTTACAGGCATCCAATCCCTTCAACTTCACAGGTACAGTGCTCTTCTTATCATATCGATTATTAACAAGATAATTAAACATCACCGCAGTCTCCTGGTCTTCGCCCACATACATCAAAGAAGCAACATCATGAGTCTTAGGATCAGCCAACCGATACAAGTCGCCATACCATACATCTCCCTTAATCCGATTATAGGTTTCAACAGCATTTTGGCTAAACTCAAAATCCTCCGGACTTAATTCACTAACAACAATATCAAATCCAAGTTTTCCCATCATGGCTACATCAGTCCTGTACTTCAGAGATTGATCACCCCACTCTGTTACGTGATTTGCCACACTAATTGACGGATAGAAATAGGAGTATTCCCACTGCATAAATACCCTTTCAAGTGCATCGGTATTGTCGCTTTGCCAAAATTCTGTAAAATACTCCAGAGCTTTGTAATCAACTCTTCCTCCTCCTCCCGAACATAGCATCATGGGAACTCTGGGGTACTTTTCACGAACTCTGTCTAATACATTATATAGTCCTTTTACATACTCAATATACAAATGTGACTGGTCCTCAAGATAATCGGAATGTGCATTGTATATAACCGAATTGCAATCCCATTTCATATATGCCAGGTTTGGATTTTCCGAGAACAACTCATCCACCACACCAAACACAAAGTCCTGCACTTCAGGATTACTTAGATCCAAAACCAGCTGATTTCGGAAATAATGCTCATCTCTCCCGGGTTGATTTATCACCCAATCGGGATGCTTGTGATATAACTCACTATCCGGATTAACCATTTCCGGTTCAATCCATATTCCAAACTTTATGTCTTCATCAGAGGCTTTCTTTACCAGAGTACCTATTCCGTTGGGTAGTTTTTTTTCATTAACCTCCCAGTCCCCAAGTCCGGCAGTATCATCATTTCTCGGATACTTGTTGCCAAACCAGCCATCGTCAAGAAGAAATAAATCAACCCCCAAATCCTGTGCATCTTCAATCAAAGAAAGCAGCTTGTTCTCATTAAAATCAAAATAAGTGGCTTCCCAATTGTTCAGCAAAGTCATTCTGTCTCCATTGCCATTAAGTATTTTATGATTTCTTGCCCACGAATGAAGCTTACGGGATGCTTCTCCTTTTCCATTGTGAGACAACAAAAATAAAAATTTGGGGGTCTTGAATATCTCGCCAGGCTTAAGCTTAAAAGCAGAATTATAATCATTAATACCCGCAATTACTCTTAAATTATTTAACGGATCCAATTCCAAATCCACCCTGAAATTTCCACTCCATTCCAGGGTTCCAAACATAACCGTTCCTTCATCTTCTTTTGCCGGTGCTCCTTCTGATATCATAAATGTTGATGGGCGAAAAAGATTGGCTCGTGTCCCAAGTTTTGAGTCAAGGGTCTTTATTCCATGGGTTATCTTTTCCTCCTCTGGTTGCATCTCTTTTGCCCAGTCCCCATGAAAATGCGTCAACCAAAAGTCTTTCCCTTTCAGGTATAAATTTGCGGAAGCTGCCTTTTTTAAAACAACATCATCTGCTTCCTGATGAACAATTTCAGTCCATGTCTCAATCACGTCATACTTCTCAAATACCTTATAAAAAAGACTTACCTGAAAGGAATAAACAGGATCTTTTAAAGTAATTTTGGTTAACTTGATATCTTTAGTTTCATTTTTAATTTCATGACCCGCATATTTTAAATTCAGAGATGTATTACCGTCAGCATGCTCAACGGTGATTGCTGGTTCTGCCAGGTTTTTACTCCCGGCTGGAGTGTAGGCAGAATTCAACACGGTAGAATAATCATCTCCCTGATTATACATACCGGCTATTTCTCCATATTCATGGGTATTTTCCAGTTTTTTCCCAAAATAACTGACACCTAGCTCGTCCTTCTCATTTACTTCTAATACTAAAGCGTTATTTGTTGTCTCAATGGGAATTATCTCTTGAGAAAACACCCCTGGTGATGTGAAAAAATAAACCAACCCAGTGGCAACTATTATTTTTGGAATAATAGTTTTCATTCGTTTAAAATTTTGTAATTATCTGATAAAAAACTAATTAAAAATTTGAGAATTCCGAAGCTTCGGAAGAACCGCTTCGCTCTCGCATAATATTTTTTTAAACATGTTCTCTTGTGATATTTATGTTTAAAAAATATCATGCTCGTTTCATCAGTATATAATTAAACTAAGTTATTGGTCTGATGGAACTCGTCCCGAACAATCGGGACTCGTTTCATTCGTTTAAGATTTTGTAATTATCTGATAAAAACCTAACTAAAAATTTGAGAATTTCGAATGCTCGGAAGAACCGCTTCGCTCTCGCATAATTTTTACCTAAGTTATTGGTTCCCCAAACTTCGGGAGAACCCGCCCCGAACATTGGGGACTCGTTTCATTCTCTTAAAATCTGGTAAGTTATTGTTCTTAAAGAATTCCCGGTTCATTTTTGCATCTATCTTCAATTCTTGCTTCCGGAATAATGACTCGCATCGGTCTTCCATTTAGGCTGGTCATGCCAGTTTTGTTATAAACGAATTAAGCTTCAAACTTTTTTGGATTAAACGTACACAGCGTTTTTGCCAATAAAGCAATGAGGTGATCTGATTGGATTGACTTCAAACCGTCGTTACAACAGAATTTTGACATGCAAAAATTCTTAACATTATCTTACGCTCAGGCAAAAAGGTAGTTCACAGGTGAACTCAAACTTAATCTTTGATGGGATAACATCGTTTAAAATAATCACCTAAAAACAGAACATTTATCAGGGTACTTTTTAGAGAAAATGAGAAGGTTGAATAAAAAACCCTCTCATTTCCCCATAAAACTAAGGTTATTACAAACGATAACCAATTAACCTAATAACCAGGATTCTGATCTTCTTCATTAATAAATTCATTCTGTTTGATTTCTGATTCAGGAATAGGCCATTTAGCATGGTAAGGAGCGATGGCACCTGTGGTTGCAGCCCATGGATTTCTTGACGACACGTACTCAACAAATTTTCCTGTTCTGATAAGATCCATTCTTCTCCAACCTTCAAATCCAAGCTCTCTCATTCTTTCATCCATAATATTCTCACGGAATTGAACCTGGCTCATTGATTCCGACCATTGATATTGTTCAGGTAATTCACCACCAAAAGCCCGAGTCCTTACAGTATTGTTAACCAGAGAAACCGCTTCAGCTGTTTGTCCGAGTTCATTCAAACATTCGGCCTTGCACAATAAGATATCTGCAAGTCTCAAGTAGTAAATATTTCCTCCTGAATGCCAGAAGTTCATAATTCCCTGTGTCCTTGGGTCTTCAAATTTCTTTGTATGGGGTTCCAGTTCATCTTCCTGGCCCGTCCAAGTAATGGTGGGCTCTCTGCCATCGGGCAGCGTAAAATCATATCTGATACTTACCTCTCTCCTGACATCACCAGTCTCCCAGATTCCACCCTTATCTATGTCCTCATAGTAATGTTCGGTAGGCATGCAAAGATCATAACCTCCGAAATAACAATTATTGTCCAGATCTGCTACAGCACGTGAACCAGCATGATGTTGAACCATATTGTTGTCGGGCCATTCATTATTAAACTGGAAAGCATAAATTACTTCGCTGGAATATTGCTCCAAAGAAGTATCAAACAAATCGGCATAATCAATCAATGAATATTGAGGAATTGCCTGGTCAAAATATTCAATTGCCTTTTCATAATCCCTGAAATTAGATTCTTCAGGCGCATATAAATATACTTTTCCCAACAATGCCTGGGCTAAACCGGCAGTTGGCAATTTCTTATCTTCCTGTGTATCCGGCAAATTTTCAGCAGCAAATGCCAGATCTTCAATTATCAATCCGTAAACTTTCTCTAAAGGTTGTCTTGATTCAACCATATTGTCCACATCGATAATGGGCAGCTCTCCCCAATACATAGCAAGTTCAAAATAAACCGCTCCCCGGATAAAGCTTGCTTCTGCTCTCAATTTGTCTGAAGTCGCATACTTTACAGCTTTTGCAGCAGCACTTACAATAGGCCACCGTTTCTCCCATTCCCCAGAAATCACGGAGTTGGTTGCATTCATTGCTCCGTGGTACTTATCCAGAGCTGCCTGCGTATTGTTCTCATGAACCTGCTGAGCTCCCTGTTTCCCTTCATCTGTACCTAGAGTCAAATAAAGTCCTCCACGATCCTGACGCGTATTTCTCCATTGAGTATACAATCCTGAAATTAATAACTCAATGTTTTCTTCATCTCCATAAACCTGTTCTTCGGTTAAGCTCGTTTTCGGTTCTTCGATCAGAAAATCTGAGCAAGAGGTAAAAAGGAACAATCCTGTAAGAAAGGCAATTATATATCTGTTCTTTGTTTTCATAATCTCATATTTTTTTATTGATACATATTAATATCAAAGCTTAAAATGAAAGTTTCAAGCCTATGACAAACATTCTGGCTGTGGGATACCAGTCACCATTTTCCGGATCGTATCCTTTATAATCGGTCCAGGTAACTAGATTGTTTCCGCTGGTATAAATTTGACAATTCGCTATCCCAAGGCTATTAATCAGGCTTTCAGGCAGATCATATCCTAGCCTTAAAGTAGAAAGGCGTAAATAAGATGCATCTTGTACTCCCCAGGAAGTTTCACCGGTGGTAAATCTTGTAGGATTATCGTATGTGGCCCTTGGAATGTTTGTATCAGGACTCTCGGGAGACCACCTGTCAAGCATATCAGTATGAGCAGCACTAAAACCTGTGCTGTTCATAAGCCCTTCGTAGAAACCACTTATAGCTTTAGCTCCGGAAGAATAAGTAAAGACAGCATTAAGTGAAATACCTCTCCACTTTACCTCTGACGAAAATCCACCATAAAAATCGGGATCTGTATTTCCTATGATTTTCCGGTCCTCTTCGTTAATAATACCGTATCCATCTTCTCCTTCTGCCTGTTGATCTTTGGGAAGTATATCTCCAGGCTGCAAAGTTTTACCGGGCAATTCAAGACTGTTCACATAATCCATATCTTCCTCCTGAATAATTCTGTCAAATTCAAGAGTATAGATGGTATTCATCGATTCTCCAAGGAAAAAATTCCCTGTTCGTTGTATTTCTGTACCACTGAATCCTCCGAAGTTATAGATAGCATCAACATCTCCATACAGTTCTGTAATCTCATTTTTATCTGAAGAAATATTGGCACTCACACTCCAGCTTAAATCATTATTATCAATGATTAAACCATCAACAGAAAGCTCAATTCCTCTGTTGGTCATTTCGCCGATATTCTCTATTGCTTCATTATATCCGGTTAGCGTAGAAAGAGATCTTCGCATCAGAAGATTGGAGTTCACAATATCAAAATAGTCAGCACTGAATTGAACTCTGTTATCAAGGAAAGATAAATCCAGCCCGAGATTAAACTGATCCTGCTTTTCCCAGGTTAAAGCTTCAGTTCCACGCAGACCTGTTGAGTTGAACGAAACATTTCCGTCTGAATAACTTGGATAATACAAACTATAAAAAGCATAATCGGGAATAGCCTGATTACCTACACTACCATAACCCATTCTTAAATTTACGCGGTCAAACAAATCCTGATCGGTCATAAACTCTTCATTGGTTAAATTCCATGCCAATGAAACAGATGGAAAAAAGCCCCATTTCTGACCTTCAGCAAATTTGGACGAGCCATCATACCTTCCGGTCAAAGTGAAGTAGTATCTTTTGTCGAAATTATAATTAATCCTTCCTATATACGACATAAGTGTAGATGTAGTAATATCGGATCCAAGTTGAAACTGCTCTTTATCAAATGCTGCACCCAGATTGTTATAGCCAAAGTCATCAGTGGGAAAATCACGAGCCAGCACATTTGTCCACTTATATTGGTTTTCGCTCATACTCGTACCGGCCAGGGCTGTAAACTTATGAGCACCTATTTGATCCTCATAAGTAAGAGTGTTATCCCACTGATAATTAAATGAGTTATCAAAATTATGAATAGCTCTTCCTCTGAACGAACCTCGTTTGGCCTGTTGAACATCACTGGGGATATACTCATAATATTTCTGATCGGTATGATCAATAGCAAAAGTAGACCTGAAATTCAGTTTGTCTGTGGGCTTAATATTCAGATAGTTCGATGAGTAAATCCGACTCTTCACACGATCTTTATCAATTCTTTTTGACCGCAGCGGATTTTCGGAATTGACATCCCAGTTTTGTCCCCAGGCAAGATACAGGTGCTCTTCATCTATAGGTAATAAAGGATTAGCTCCCCGGGCTACTCCAAATACTGAACCATCGACCAAATCATCATTAGACTTGGTAAAAGAGGTATTTGTCCCAATTTTCAGCCAGTTATTTATATTATGTTCCGCATTTATCCTTCCTGAATAACGTTTATAGTTTGAACTTTCCACCAGCCCCTCCTCATCCGTGTAGCCAAAACTGAGGTAATAATTGGTTTCCTCGGTGGCTCCGGAAAAACTAATGGAGTGATTTTGCTGGAAAGCGGTGCGGGTAACTTCATCCATCCAATTATAACTTTTCCCGTTTTGGAGGGTCTCAAGCTCGTAATCAGCAACCCAGTTGGAATCATCTGCAAAAATCACGTCATCAATAAAATCATTTTGGGAAGCACCGGGATTATTATTAAAATAATCTCCGCCAACGCTACCGGCGTTCATCAAAGCGTCTACTCTTAAGTCAAAAACATCCTGAGCTCCCAGAGTTAAAGATTCGTTGGCAAAATTCTTCACCCCAAACCAAGCGTCATAAGTAATTTTACCTTTCCCACGTTGTCCTCTTTTGGTAGTTATCACAACAACTCCGTTTGCACCTCTTGAACCATAAAGAGCTGTTGCGGAAGCATCTTTTAATACATTAATAGAGGCAACATCATTCAGATTTACCATATTGAAATCCCGTTCCATCACAATCCCATCCACCACAAAAATAGGATTTCCACCATAATGCATTGAATTAATCCCTCGTACTCTGATACTGGCACCTCCACCTGGCTCAGGATTGGTGTTAATACGCACACCTGTTGCACGGCCCTGAAGAGCTTCAGTTATACTGGTTACCGGCCGTTCTTCCAATACTTCATCATCAATACTAACCACTGAACCGGTCAACTCCCGTTGTTGAAGGGGGGCACCTACTACAACAACTTCAGTTAATTGCTGTAACCCTGAATTTAATACCACATTCAGCGTCGACCTTCCATTCACCGGAACTTCTACTGATTCAAAACCAATAAAACTAAATACTAATGTTTCATCAGCAGGCACATCAGACATTTCAAAATAACCATCAACATTAGTAATCGTACCGGTAGCAATCCCTTTAATTACAATTGACGCTCCTGGCAATGGTAAACCGTCTTCATCTACTACTGTTCCCGTTACTGTTATCAGGTTCTGCTGGATAATTCTAACTGAAGCTTGTTCTTTTTCTTTAAACCTCAGACTTTCTTTACCTTTCTCATTTTCTGCTGAAACCCCGAAACTATTACCAACTATTAACAAGAATGCTAATATGA
>Ga0163223_100372_pt1 | contig 14834 bp, 12 predicted proteins | sample MSEWel2016_02_17_2_FD_113147 | JGI IMG/M metagenome (GOLD analysis project Ga0163223, IMG submission 113147) | Subsurface microbial communities from deep shales in West Virginia, USA - MSEEL Well Study Marcellus 5H_2016_02_17 ...
ACCGCTTCACCCATGACCTGGTCGAGCACGTCAAACGTGCCGATCTGATCGTGGTCGCGACGGGGATCACCGGCTTGGTAAAAGGCGAATGGATCAAGGAAGGCGCCATCGTCATCGATGTCGGCATCAATCGGCAGGCCGACGGCAAGCTGGTCGGGGATGTCGAATTCGACGTGGCGGTACAGCGTGCCAGCTGGATTACACCCGTGCCCGGCGGAGTTGGCCCCATGACTCGCGCCTGCCTTCTGGAAAACACGCTGCATGCGGCGGAGCATTTGCACGGCTAACCCACGCCAGCTCATCAGAGCAGCCGTCATCGCAGGACGGTCTTCACAAGACGGGCGACCCGACCTCTCCGCTCAAACGGCACCCTTGGGTGCCGTTTGATTGTCACTTCCTACCGCTATCGTGGCTTAACGTTACTGGTTCCAGGATTTGATCAGTTCTTCGTAACTGACGGTCTGCCCCTGGGGCTTTTCGTTTTCTAGTTTGGGTTTCGGCGAGCCAGGCTGGCTAAGCCAGTATTCGGGGTCGCGCGGTTCGTTCATCTTAGGCCCGCACTTCGGCTGTACGTTGGCACGTTCCAGCCGGGCCATCATGGTGTCCTGTGCCTCGGCAAGGCCATCCAGCGCTTCCTGAGGCGTCTTGTCACCGCTGGCAGCTTCGGCGATGTATTGCCACCAGAGCTGAGCCAGACGCGGGTAATCCGGTACGTTGGTTCCGGTTGGCGTCCACTGTACGCGTGCCGGGCTACGGTAGAACTCCACCAGGCCGCCCAGCTTGGGTGCCGCTTCAGTCATGGCGTCGGAGTTGATGTCGGATTCCCGGATCGGCGTCAGCCCGACCAAGGTCTTTTTCAGCGACACGGTCTTCGACACGGTGAACTGCGCGTACAGCCATGCGGCCAAACGACGCTTTTCGGGTGTCGATTCAAGGAAGGTCCAGGCGCCAGCATCCTGATACCCGAGTTTCATCCCCTCTTCCCAGTAAGGCCCCTTCGGCGATGGCGCCATCCGCCATTTTGGCGTGCCATCTTCGTTGACCACGGGCAGGCCGGGCTTGGTCATGTCCGCAGTGAAGGCGGTGTACCAGAATATCTGCTGGGCAATGTTGCCTTGTGCCGGTACCGGTCCGGACTCGGAGAAGGTCATACCCTGGGCTTCCGGCGGTGCGTACTCGCGCATCCAGTCGACGTATTTCTGCGTCGCGTAGACCGCAGCCGGCCCGTTGGTGGCGCCGCCGCGAGCGACGCTCGAGCCGACCGGATGGCAATCCTCAACACGGATACCCCACTCGTCCACTGGCAAGCCGTTCGGGAGCCCTTTATCACCGGCGCCCGCCATGGAGAACCAGGCATCGGTGAAGCGCCAGCCCAGCGACGGATCCTTCTTGCCGTAATCCATGTGACCATAGACGCGCTGGCCGTCGATCTCCTTGACGTGCTTGCTGAAGAACTCAGCAATATCTTCATAAGCTGACCAGTTCACCGGCACGCCGAGCTCGTAGCCATAGCGCTCCTTGAATTGCTTTTTCAGATCGTCCCGCTCGAACCAGTCGGCACGAAACCAATAAAGGTTGGCGAATTGCTGAACGGGCAGCTGGTAGATCTTGCCGTCCGGGCCGGTGGTGAACGAGATACCGATGAAGTCGTCGAGGTCGAGGGTCGGCGAGGTGTAATCCTTGGCTTCGCCTTCGATCATGTCGCTGATGGCGACTGCTTTTCCATAGCGAAAATGCGTGCCGATCAGGTCGGAATCGTTGATATAGCCGTCATAGATGTTCTTACCAGACTGCATTTGCGTCTGCAGCTTCTCCACGACATCGCCTTCCTGCATCAAGTCGTGTCGCAGGCGGATCCCGGTAATCTCACTGAACGCCTTCGCCAGGGTCTTGGACTCGTATTCGTGCGTGGTAATGGTCTCCGACGCGACGTTGATCTCCATTCCTCGGAACGGCTCGGCGGCCTTGATAAACCATCGCAGCTCTTCCATCTGTTGTTCGGGCGACAGGGTCGAGGGATTGAATTCCGACTCGATCCATTTCTTCGCCGCCTCCTCCTGGGCATCGCCCCATGCCGTACCTGCAGTACCGGACAACGTCAGCAGGGCCGCGAGCGCCATGCAATGTCGGGTGTTGTTTTTATTCTCGAACATAAACACCTCCTTTGGGTTTTTTCGGAGGGATGGGCCGCGCGGCTCAACCCCAGCGCATCACTGCAAACAACCAGACGAGAGATAGCGCGGACGCTATCCAGATGCTCCAGTCGGTCAGCCCTATCAGCAGAAGATGCCAATAGGCGCTGCCCAGAAGCCCGATGAACAACCGATCGCCCCGCGTGGTAACGATGGGCAGAAAACCTTTGCGCGCAACGCAAGGCCGCCTCAGTTCCCAGACGCTCATCAATGTCAGGGTCAGGCCGATCACGGCAAAAAATACGGCGGTCGGCGTGGTCCAGGCCATCCAGTTCATGCGTGACTCTCCTATACCCTGCCGAGGGCGAAGCCCTTGGCGACGTGATTGCGGACGAACCAGATCACCAGCATCCCCGGCAGGATCGTCAGCACCCCGGCAGCCGCCAGCACGCCCCAGTCGATACCGGAAGCCGAGACGGTGCGCGTCATCACCGAGACAATGGGTTTGGCATCCACCGAGGTCAGCGTGCGGGCCAGCAGCAGTTCGACCCAAGAAAACATGAAGCAGAAGAACGCCGTCACACCGATGCCGGGGCCAATCAGCGGGACGAAAATCTTCACGAAGAATTTGGGAAAGCTGTAGCCATCGATGTAGGCGGTTTCGTCTATCTCTTTGGGCACGCCCGACATGAAGCCCTCGAGAATCCATACCGCGAGCGGCACGTTGAACAGACAGTGCGCCAGGGCCACCGCAATATGCGTATCGAACAACCCGATCGACGAATACAGCTGAAAGAACGGCAGCAGAAAGACCGCCGGCGGCGCCATGCGATTGGTCAGCAGCCAGAAGAACAGGTGTTTGTCGCCGAGGAAACGAAAGCGGGAAAAGGCATAGGCCGCCGGCAACGCCACGGTGAGTGAAATGACCGTGTTCAGGCAAACGTAGTACAGCGAATTGATGTAGCCGCTGTACCAGCTGCGGTCGGTGAAGATCACGCGGTAGTTGTCCAGTGTGAACGCCCGAGGCCAAAGCGTCAGGCCGCCCAATATCTCGGTGTTGCTCTTGAACGACATGTTGATCAGCCAGTAGATCGGCACCATCAGAAAGACGATGTAGAGGATCAATACCGCTCGCTTGCGCAGATGCATTCAGTCGGTCCTCGTCATTTCTGGTCGCCGTGCGTCATGGCGGTATAGAACAGCCAGGACACCAACAGGATGATCAGGAAGTAGATCAGCGAGAACGCCGCCGCCGGACCCAGGTCGAACTGCCCCACCGCCATCTTGGTGAGCGTCTGGCTGAGAAAGGTGGTGGCGTTGCCCGGCCCGCCACCGGTGAGTACGAAGGGTTCGGTGTAGATCATGAAGCTGTCCATGAAGCGCAGCATCACGGCGATCAAGAGCACGCTCTTGAGCTTGGGCAGCTGGATGTGGCGGAACACCGCCCATGCCGAGGCGCGGTCGATTCGCGCCGCCTGGTAATAAACGTCGGGGATTGCGCGCAACCCGGAGTAGCAGAGCAAGGCCACCAGGGAGGTCCAGTGCCAGACATCCATGATCAGCACCGTGACCCATGCATCCCGGGTGTTCGATGCGTAGTTGTAGCTGATGCCCAGCTCATTGAGCACGTAGCCAAGCAGTCCGATATCCGCACGCCCGAAGATCTGCCAGATCGTCCCGACCACGTTCCATGGAATCAGCAACGGAATCGCCATCAGAATCAGGCACAGCGAGGCCCAGCGACCACGAGTCGGCATCGTCAGCGCGACCGCGATGCCCAGCGGGATTTCGATCAGCAGCACGCTGCCGGAAAAAACGAACTGCCGCAGTAGCGAGTCATGCAGGCGAGGATCGTGAAGGATCTGGCGATACCAGCCCGCGCCGACGAAGAACCGGGTCGAGGAATCGAAGATGTCCTGAACCGAATAATTCACCACAGTCATCATCGGCAGGATGGCGCTGAAAGCCACCAGCAAAAACACCGGCAATACCAGCCACCAGGCACGGTTATCCTGGATTTTCGTCATGGCCTAGCCTCCACAAGCCGGTCGTCGGCATAGAGCATCAGCCACTGAGCGGGGAAGCTCACCCAAGCCTGCCCTTTCGGGATGGGATGATCTTCCGGTAGGCGCGCCTTGAGCAGGTGCTCCTGCAGGCGAAGCGTCAGGATCTTGTAGGTGCCCAGATCTTCCACTCGCACCACCTCGGCTTGCATCCCGCCAGCAGTCGCCTCCCCTGTCACCTGAACGAACTCCGGACGAATACCGAGTTGCAGGCGACTCGCCGCAAGGTCGGGCAAACGCGCCGCCAAACCGCTGGCAAGCGGCAGATGCAAATCACCGAAACCAACGCCGCCCTCCTCGGCACGTACGTCGATCAGATTCATTCCCGGACTGCCGACGAAGAATCCGACGAAGGTATGCTGGGGCCGTTCGAACAGCTCCCGCGGCGTGCCAAACTGAACGATCTGCCCGCCGTGCATCACGGCAATCTTGTCGGCAAAGGTCGAGGCCTCCAACTGATCGTGGGTGACGTAGATCATGGTGATATTAAACTGCTCATGGATCTGCTTGAGCTTGCGACGCAGCTTCCATTTCAGGTGCGGATCGATGACCGTCAGCGGCTCGTCGAAAAGAATCGCCGATACGTCGTCCCGTACCAGGCCACGCCCCATGGAGACCTTTTGTTTCTCGTCGGCGGTGAGGTTGCGCGCCTTGCGCTTGAGCAGAGAATGTAGATCCAGAACCTCGGCGATTTCGTGCACCTTGCTGGTCACGCGCGCCTCCGAAACGCCCTGATTGCGCAGCGGAAAGGCGAGGTTATCGAATACCGTCATGGTGTCGTAGACGACCGGAAACTGGAAAACCTGGGCGATGTTGCGCTGCTCGGGCGTCATCCTGTTCACCTCGCGCGCGTCGAACAGCACTTGCCCCTCGGATGGGCTGAGCAAGCCGGAGATGATGTTGAGCAACGTCGACTTACCGCAGCCGGACGGCCCTAACAGCGCGTAAGCACCGCCCTGCTCCCACACATGGTCCATCTCGCGAATCGCATAGTCCGCCGTGCCCCGCGGTTGCGAGCTGTAACTGTGTGCAAGGTTCTGCAAACGAATCTCCGCCATGGTGCGCTCCTTCAAATGCGCCGGGCCGGTGCCTGGGCCAGCTCGCCGGCAGCATCGAACACGAACAACTTGTGGGTTGGGATGTACACACGAATCGGCGAATCCACCGGGTAGTCATGTACGCCCTGCAGGTGCAGAACCAGACTGAGGTGCTCATTGCGCACATGAAGGAAGCTTTCCGAACCGCTGATTTCAGCCAGCTCGACCGTGCCGGATACTTCAAGGTCGTCATCGTTGGACGGCACCAGGCCGATATGGCTGGGCCGGATGCCGAAGCGGTAATCGCCCTCGCTCAGAGTTCGCAGGTCCGCATTGAGCGGGAAATGCATGCAGTCCTGAAAGCTGACCTCGTTGGCGGCGATACGCCCAGGCAACAAGTTTATCGGAGGTTCGGAGAACAATTCGGCGCTGAGCATCCGGCTTGGCCGGTGATAGACCTCCGCCGTAGGGCCGCTCTGGATGACTCGCCCTTCATGCAGGACAGTCGCCGTTCCGCCCAGCGCCAGCGCTTCGTTGGGCTCGGTGGTGGCATAAACGGCAATGCTGCGGCGCGTCTTGAACAGTTCGCGCATTTCCTGCCGCAGTTCTTCGCGCAGCTTGTAGTCGAGATTGACTAACGGCTCGTCGAACAAGATCAGATCCGCGTCCTTGACTAGCGCCCGGGCCATCGCGGTGCGCTGCTGCTGGCCGCCGGAAAGTTCCAACGGATACCGCTGCAGGAAATTTTCGATGTGCAGCATCTCGGCGGTTTCACGAACCTTTCGCTCGATCTCTGCCTTGCCGGCGCCGGCCTGCCGCAACGGCGAGGCGATGTTCTCGAACACGCTCAGCGTTGGGTAGTTGATGAACTGCTGGTAAACCATCGACACGTTCCGCTTGCGGACCGGCACGCCGGTGACGTCGGCGCCGTTCATCAGGATGCGTCCGCTGCTCGGCTTGTCGAGCCCCGCCATGAGCCGCATCAGCGAGGTCTTGCCCGACAGTGTTCGCCCGATCAGCACGTTGAACGAGCCCGGTTCGAAATTCAGGCAGCCATCGGCGATGTGCACGTGGCCATCGACGGTCTTGCTGACGTGTTCCAGCGTGAGGGACATGCTGCATCCTTCTAATTGTTGTGAAGGATACGGAGCGATATCCGTGCCAACGCCGCACAAGGCTCTAGGTCGGGATTGAGGTGGCAGTGCTGTTTTCTCAAGTGTTCAAACTGAACATTTTTGAACATTGACAGCGCGTAGAAATGAACAAAACTGTTCAAGATGCGCTACGGCAGTAGCGAATAACAACAAGAATTTGCGTCTTCAGAGGGCAACATGGCCGACCCAGCCCAGTCCATCGCACACCAGACGCTGATCGAAGATTCCTGGAGCCGCTGCGAGCGCTACGGGCTGAATCCGCTCAGCACGCCAAGCTTCGGTCAGCCGGCCGCGCAGGAGGTGAGCGCCCTGTTGGAGCGCCAACGCGGCCTGGTGCAGACCACCCAGCGTGAAGTGCTCCCTTATTACGAGAATATCCTTTCGAATTCGAGCTGCCTGATCCTGCTGGCGGACAGCGGGGGTCAGTTACTGGAGTCGTGGGGCGATCGGCGCTTCGTCGAGCCGACCCAGCAACGCGGATTCAAACCTGGCGCCAGCTGGATGGAGCGCGACACGGGGACCAATGCGATCGGCACGGCGCTGGCCAGCGGACAGGCCGTGCATATCCAGCGCGACGAACACTTCCTCAAGGCCAACCGCTACCTGTCCGGTGCGGCTTCGCCGATTTTCGATGCTCAGCGCCAGCTGATCGCCGTGCTCGATGTGTCCAGCGACAGCTACCTTCCGCCATCGCACACGCTCGGCATGGTGAAGATGATGAGCCAGTCAGTTGAGAATCGGCTGATCCTCAATCTGTTCCACGACGATTACTTTCAGCTGACCTTCAATACCGGACAGGACAATCTCGACAGCCAGTGGGCCGGATTACTGATTTTCGATGAGTCCGGGCTAATCGTGTCGGCCAACCGGCGCGCCGACAACCTGCTCGGCATGGCGCTGACGCGGACCCGTATCGACAGGCTATTCGACGTGCCGCTGTTGCAACTGATCAATCAACCGGAAGATCAGCCCCTGCTGCTGCGGGCCATGGGTCGCCACCGATTCCATGGCATCGTTCGGCGCCCACAGAAACCATGCATCCAGCCGCGCGACTTCCGTACGACGTCGGGGCGGGAACGGCCGATCGATATAACTAGCATTGATCAGGGCGATCCGCAGGTACACAAGGTGGTTCGTCAGGCACAGCTCATGCTCGAAAAGGACGTTCCGATCCTGGTACAGGGAGAAACGGGTGTCGGCAAGGAAGTCCTGGTCAAAGCACTGCATGCAGCCAGCTCGCGAGCCGATGCGCCCTTGATCGCGGTGAACTGCGCCGCTATCCCCAACGAGCTGATCGAATCCGAACTCTTCGGCTACGAGAAAGGCGCCTTCACCGGCGCCCACCAGAAAGGCAGCCTCGGCCTGATTCGCAAGGCGGACCAAAGCGTGTTGTTTCTCGACGAGATCGGCGATATGCCGATGAGCCTGCAGGCGCGCCTGTTGCGCGTACTGCAGGATCGCAGCGTGCAACCGCTCGGCGGCGGAGAACCATTTCCGGTCGACTTTCGCCTGATCTGCGCGACGAACCGCTCGCTACGCCAGGACGTCGATAGCGGTCGCTTTCGCCAGGACCTGTTCTACCGCGTCAGCGGCCTCAGCGTGGAGCTGCCGCCTCTGCGTGCTCGTCGCGACAAGCACGCGCTTTTCCAGCGAGTCTGGGAGCAGCATCGAGAACCCCGGCAATGGGCCGGATTGAGTACCGAAGTGCAGCGTTTGTTCGAACGTCACCCCTGGCCGGGCAATATCCGTCAACTGAGCAGTGTCATCCAGGTTGCGCTGGTACTGGCCGACGATCAGCCAATCCGCCCGGAGCATTTGCCTGACGACTTTTTCGTGGATCTTAACGAAAGCGCAGAAAGTCACGATAGAACAGAGCCGACCCACTCTATCGGCATGGCGCCTTTGCTTTCGTTACCCACGAACCAGCCGCTGCGCTCACAGTTCGAAGCCTGTCGCGGCAACGTTTCGCACCTCGCCCGGCATTTAGGCGTCAGCCGCAACACCCTCTACAAACGCTTACGCGCCGAGGGTCTTTATCCAGGTTAAGTTCGCTGCATAGCGCTTAAGCGTTTCAACGAACCGAATAGCGCCTGCCTTACGGGACGGGTAAACGGTACGGCAGACGTAGGGTGGGCTTTAGCCCACCAATATTCCAAGGCTCCGTCCTCGCTGCGGTGGGCTGAAGCCCACTGGTGGTATCTGGACTATAGCGTAGGGCTGACGGCTCGCGAGGCTGAAGCGGACGCCGCTTGGCCCTACCGGTCGAACAGGGACGGTAATGCAGCCCTGTTTATCCGCACCTGAGGAAAGCTTCCGTCGCTTACCGAACAAAAGAGGCCGCACGCGGCGGCCTCGATGGAGTGTGCAACTTATTCACTAAGACGCCAGGTGGTGCCGCCCTTGCCGTCTTCCAGCACCACGCCCATGGCCGTCAACTGATCGCGAATGCGGTCGGACTCGGCCCAATTTTTCTCGGTGCGCGCTTGCAGGCGCGCCGCAATCAAGCCTTCAACTTCAGCCGCATCCACTTTGCTTGCGGCGCCCGCCTGCAAGAAGGCCTCAGGCTCGAGTTGCAGCACGCCGAGTACGGAGGCCAGTTCCTGGAGGCGCGCTGCCAGAGAAGCAGCGGATTGCAAATCCGTGTCACGCAGGCGGTTGACCTCACGAATCATCTCGAACAGCACAGAGCAGGCTTCCGGTGAGTTGAAGTCATCGTCCATCGCAGCGCCAAAGCGCTCGACGAACGCCTCGCCACCCGCGGGTGTTGCCTCGGGCAAGCCTTTCAGGCCGTTATAAAACCGCTCCAGCGCGCCCTTGGCTTCCTTGAGGCTGTCTTCGGAATAGTTGATCGGGCTGCGGTAGTGGCTGGAAACCAGTAGATAGCGCACCACTTCCGGCTGATACTTTTCCAGCACTTCGCGAATGGTGAAAAAATTGCCCAGGGACTTGGACATCTTCTCGCCGTCCACCCGTACCGCACCGGCGTGCATCCAGGCGTTGGCGTAGAGCTTGCCGGACGCTGCCTCGCTCTGGGCGATTTCGTTTTCGTGGTGCGGGAAGACCAGGTCCGGGCCGCCGCCATGAATGTCGAAGGTCTCACCCAGGCAGCAGGTGGACATCACCGAACACTCGATGTGCCAGCCCGGACGGCCTCTGCCCCAAGGCGAATCCCAGCTCGGTTCACCGGGCTTTGCGGCTTTCCAGAGCACAAAATCCAGCGGATCTTCCTTCGCTTCGTCAACCTCAATACGCGCGCCGATCTTCAAATCTTCAATCTTGCGCCGCGACAGCTTCCCGTAGCCAACAAACTTGCCGACCCGGTAATAGACATCGCCATTACCCGGCGCATAGGCGAAGCCCTTGTCGATCAGCGTCTGGATCATGCCGTGCATGCCGGCGATGTGCTCGGTGGCGCGCGGCTCAAGATCGGGACGCAGCACGCTGAGCCGAGCCTCGTCCTCATGCATCGCGGCGATCATACGACCGGTAAGCGCCTCGAAGCTTTCACCGTTTTCCTGAGCGCGACGGATGATCTTGTCGTCAATATCGGTGATGTTGCGCACATAGGTCAGCTCGTACCCGCGCTGGCGTAACCAACGCGAGACCACGTCGAAGGCCACCATTACCCGCGCATGGCCGATGTGACAGAAGTCATAGACCGTCATACCACAGACGTACATGCGTACCTGGTTATCGATCAGCGGTTTGAGCGGTTCCTTGGCCTTGGTCAGGGTGTTGTAGATCGACAGCGCCATTATTGCCCCCAGGAATCACGCAGGGTGACAGTCCGGTTGAACACCGGCTTGCCGGGCTGCGAATCCTTGAGATCAGCGACAAAGTAGCCTTCGCGCTCGAACTGGAAGCGCTCCTCCGGCTGCGCGTTGGCCAGGGACGGCTCGGCGCGGCAGCCTGTGAGTACCACCAGCGACTCGGGATTGATGTTGTCGAGGAAGCTGCCGCCCTGCTCGTCTTTCTCAGGGTTGGCGGAGCGGAACAGGCGGTCGTACAGGCGCACCTCGCACTCGACGCTTTCCGCAGCCGGTACCCAGTGGATCACGCCCTTGACCTTGCGGCCCTCGGGATTCTTGCCCAGGGTGTTCTCGTCGTAGGAGCAACGCAGCTCGATGACGTTGCCCTCGGCATCCTTGATCGCCTCATCGGCGCGGATCACGTAGCTGCCGCGCAGGCGCACTTCGCCACCGGGGATCAGCCGCTTGAAGCCGGCCGGCGGTATTTCTTCGAAGTCGCTGGCATCGATGTAGATCTCGCGGCTGAACGGCAGCGCGCGCACGCCCATGTCTTGCTTGGGATGACGCGGCAGCTCCAGGTTTTCCACCTGCCCTTCCGGATAGTTGGTGATGACAACCTTGAGCGGCTTGAGCACGCACATGGCTCGCGCCGCGTTGGCATCGAGGTCTTCACGGATAGCGAATTCCAGCATGCCGATGTCCACCACGCCGCCGGCGCGATTCACGCCGATCATGTCGCAGAAGTTGCGGATCGAGGCCGGCGTATAGCCGCGGCGACGAAAGCCCGACAGGGTCGACATACGCGGATCGTCCCAGCCACTGACGTGCTTCTCGTCGACCAACTGCTTGAGCTTGCGCTTGCTGGTGATGGTGTAGTTCAGGTTGAGACGGGCAAATTCGTACTGACGCGGCTGTGCCGGCACCGGCAGTTGTTCCAAGAACCATTCGTAGAGCGGACGATGGTCCTCGAACTCCAGGGTGCAGATCGAATGAGTGATGCCCTCGATGGCATCCGACTGGCCATGGGTGAAGTCATAGCTGGGGTAGATGCACCACTTGTCGCCGGTCTGGTGATGGTGGGCGTGACGGATGCGGTACAGGATCGGGTCGCGCAGGTTCATGTTCGGCGAGGCCATATCGATCTTCGCCCGCAGCGCGCGGGCGCCGTCGGGGAATTCGCCGGCCTTCATGCGTGCGAACAAATCGAGGTTCTCTTCGACGCTGCGCTCACGGAACGGGCTGTTCTTGCCCGGTTCGGTCAGGCTGCCGCGGTATTGGCGTGCCTGCTCGGACGTCAAGTCGCAGACGTAAGCCTTACCCGCCTCGATCAGATGGACGGCCCATGCATGCAACTGGTCGAAGTAATCCGAGGCGTAATGCTCCTCGCCGGCCCACTGGAAGCCCAGCCACTGCACGTCGCTCTTGATCGCGTCGATGTATTCCTGGTCTTCCTTGGCCGGGTTGGTGTCGTCGAAACGCAGGTTGCAGACGCCACCGAATTCCTGGGCCAGGCCGAAGTTCAGGCAGATCGACTTGGCATGACCAATGTGCAGATAGCCGTTGGGCTCGGGCGGAAAGCGCGTGACGATGCTGGCGTGCTTGCCCGAGTCCAGGTCGGCCTGGACGATCGGGCGGAGAAAATTGGTGGCGGCGGTAGTCTCAGGCTTGCTCATGGTGTCCTTAACGATCTGCGAGTGCGCGGCTCAGGGTAGGCCGGCCAAATCAAAGCGCTTATCATAGCGGACCCGTCAACCCCCTGACAGAGCAAAGCGCCCGCCGTATTGCTCTGCAGCAGCGGTCCATTTCCATTGCCGCGCCGCCCTGCTATCGCGGCGCGGTTTTCCTCTCCATAAGGATTGCTCCGATGATCAAGCTCCACACCAACCACGGCGTCATCACCGTCAAGCTGTACGAAGACAAAGCCCCGGAAACCACAGCCAACTTCAAGGAATACGTGAAGAGCGGTCACTACGACGGCACCATATTTCACCGCGTGATCAGCAATTTCATGATCCAAGGCGGCGGGTTCGAGCCGGGCATGAAGCAGAAAGCTACCCGCGCGCAGATCAAGAACGAAGCCAACAACGGGCTCTCCAACAAGGTCGGCACGTTGGCCATGGCGCGCACCATGGAGCCGCACTCGGCATCCGCCCAGTTCTTCATCAACGTCAAGGACAACGATTTCCTCGACCACACCGCGCCGACCGTCCAAGGCTGGGGCTACGCGGTGTTTGGTGAAGTGGTCGAAGGCATGGACGTGGTCGAGAAGATCAAGGGCGTGTCCACCACCATGAAGTCCGGACATCAGGACGTTCCGGTGGACGACGTGGTCATCGAGAAAGCCGAGATCGTCGAGTAAGCCTCGTTGATTCTGCTGATTTCAGATCTGCATCTCGAAGAAGAACGCCCGGACATTACCCGGGCGTTTCTTCGTTTTCTCGAGACACGAGCTATCAAGGCCGAGGCGTTCTATATCCTGGGCGATTTCTTTGAGGTCTGGGTTGGTGACGACGGTATGACGCCTTACCAGCACGAGATCGCCGCCGCCCTTCGCGTCCTGAGCGAAAGCGGGACGCGCATCTATCTCATGCACGGCAACCGCGATTTCATGATCGGCAAGGCGTTCTGTCGCGAGGCGGGCTGCACATTGCTACCTGATCCGCACGTTGCTGAGCTCGGCGGCCAACGGGTCTTACTGATGCACGGTGACACGCTCTGTACGCGCGATGAAGGCTACATGCGATTACGTCGATGGCTACGCAATCCCGTCAGCCTGTTCGTTCTTCACCACTTGCCACTCGCCAAACGCCAGAAGCTGGCGCAAAAACTGCGATCAAGTAGCAAGGAAGAGACCCGTATGAAAGCCAGCGATATCGTTGACGTCACGCCTGATGAAGTCGTTGATGTCATGCAGCGTCACGGCGTCCGGACCTTGATCCACGGTCATACTCATCGCCCTGCCAGCCACAGGCTTCAGGTCGCCGGCCAGCCCGCAATGCGCATCGTGCTGGGCGACTGGGATCGACAAGGGTGGGCGCTACAGATCGATGAATCAGGCGTTCATCAGGCGCCGTTCGAACTGAGCTGAGCCGCTCAGTCGGCGACCGGAACGCCGCTGTGGAAGCGAAACTCATTGTCTGCGCTTTCAATCAATTCACGCTCGCGCGCCCGCACTCGGACGATGGTAGCGTCGATATCAGCGGCGTCACCGTACAGATAAGCCAGCTTCAGATAATCCTGAAAATGCCGCGCTTCTGACTTGAGCAGGCCGTGATAGAACTTGCCGAGCTCCTCGTCCAAATGCGGCACCAGCATCGCGAAACGCTCGCACGAGCGAGCCTCGATGAACGCCCCGATCACCAGCGTATCGGTCAGTCGATAGGGCTCGTGATTGCGCACCAACTCGCGCAGACCCGCCGCATAGCGTGACGAGCCGATGTTTCGCAGACCAATGTCGCGCTTGCGAATAATGGAAAGCACCTGCTCGAAGTGCCGCAGCTCCTCTCTGGCAAGACGCGACATCTTGTTTTGCAGATCCGGTTTGTCGACGTACCTGAACATAAGCTGGAAAGCGGCACCGGCAGCCTTCTTCTCGCAGTTGCCGTGATCGATGAGCATCACGTCCTGGTTCTGCAGCGCAACCTCAACCCAAGCGGTCGGAGTGGCGCAGCCAAGAAATTCGTTCAATTCAGGGAGCATGGTGAGGTCTTGGTATTCGCGAAAGTGATGGATGCGGCGATCGACGTCAACGCTGCCGCTAGCGGCGCATTATACGAGGCCAACGCCGGACAGCCAGCGCCGCTTGATGTGGATCAGTAGCCGGCGCGCTTGCGTTGTCTATAGTGAGTTCAACCGATATTGGAAACGGAGCCGATCATGCAAGCCATACGCCGTATTCTTGTGATAATTGACCCGAAACTTCCTGAAAACCTGGCTTTGAAGCGGGCGCGCCTCATTTCCAGCGTCAGTCAATCGGAGCTGCATCTGCTCGTCTGCGATACCCGGCAGGATCACAACGCCTATCTCGCCAAGGTCCGCGCTGAACTGGAAGAGCACGGGCACACCGTCACTACCCAGCAAGCCTGGCATGACAACCTGCACCACACGATCGTCACGGTTCAACAAGCCGAGGGCTGCGGCCTGGTGATCAAGCAACACGTTGCCGATAACCCACTGAAGCGCGCCTTGCTGACGCCCGATGATTGGAAGCTGCTGCGCTATTGCCCCTGTCCCGTGCTGATGGTCAAGACCGAGGCGCCATGGACGGGCGGCAATATTCTCGCCGCGGTGGACGTCGGCAACGCTGACATCGAACACCGTACGCTTCACTCGAGCATCATCAATCATGGCTATCAAATCGCTGCGCTTGCCGACGGCAAATTGCATGTCATCAGCGCCCATCCTTCGCCGATGCTGTCGGCAGCCGATCCGGCCTTTCAACTGAAAGAAACTATCGAGGCGCGCTATCGCAGCGCCTGCAAGCAGTTCCAGGCCGACTACGACATTCCCGATGGCCAGCTGCATATCGAGGAAGGCCCTGCGGATGCGCTGATCCCGCGCGTCTGCCATCAACTTCAGGCCGTCGTGACGGTCATCGGCACGGTTGCCCGCACCGGTTTTTCCGGCGCGTTGATGGGCAATACCGCCGAGGTGGTACTCGATACGCTGGAAAGCGACGTGCTGGTTCTCAAACCGGAAG
>Ga0163223_100373_pt1 | contig 14823 bp, 17 predicted proteins | sample MSEWel2016_02_17_2_FD_113147 | JGI IMG/M metagenome (GOLD analysis project Ga0163223, IMG submission 113147) | Subsurface microbial communities from deep shales in West Virginia, USA - MSEEL Well Study Marcellus 5H_2016_02_17 ...
ACTGGCGCCGACGGATCGGCTTATCGATTCAGTTGGCGCTGAGCCAACTGCGCAGCCGAGCTGTTCGGGTAGTCGGCAATAACCTGCCGAAGGATCCCGTCAGCCTTGTCACGATTGCCCAGCCGCACCTCGACATCCGCAAGCTTGTACAGCGAGTCAGGAACCTTGCTGTGCTGAGGATACGTCTGACTGACCTTCGCGAATGCCTGGCCGGCCCCCTGCAAATCTCCCTTGGCGAGATTGACCTCGCCCAGCCAGTACTGTGCATTACCGGCATAGGGGCTTTGGGGATATTTACGCAAGAAGGCGGAAAAAGCCTGGCTGGCTTTGTCGAAATCCTTCGCCTTGATCAGATCGAAAGCGGCGTCGTAGTAAAGCTTTTCCCTTTCGGGATCCACCGACTGACTGTTTGCCTGATCTTGCCCGGACGCATTCGCGGGCGCTTGCACCGAGCCACCGGCGTTACTGCTGCCCGTGGCTGACGAATTCTGGCTGGCCAAACCGCCTGATGCGGCGTTCGCCAAGCGACTATCCAAATCCTGATAACGCTCCAGGCCCTCCTGTTTCAGGCGCTGGATCTCATTCTGTTGCACTTCCAGCATACCGCGCAGTTGCGCGATTTCTTCCTGCATCTGCTGCAACTGAACGAAGAGCATGCTCTGCGCCGAAGACGGAGCCGACGCTCCGCCCCCGACATAGGCACCGCCAGTATCTGCTCCAGAGGAATAGCCCGACTCAGGCACACCGCTTTGGGTTTGCGAGTCATATTCGACCACTGGGACTTGAGCCGCCGCGAAAAGCGGAAGACCAAGCGCGATAAGCGTCAGAACGTAACGGTGCTTGAGCATGACTTATTACTTACGCAGCTCAACGCGGCGGTTCTGAGCCCAGGACTGCTCGTCGTTGCCCATGGCAACCGGACGCTCTTCACCGTAGGAAACCAGCTCCAGCTGAGCAGGAGAAACGCCCTGCAGAACCAGGTAGCGCTGAACAGCCTTGGAGCGACGCTCACCCAGAGCCATGTTGTACTCACGAGTACCGCGCTCGTCGGTGTGGCCTTCCAGAACGACACGGTTGCCAGCGGACTTCAGGTCCTTGGCATGAACGTCCAGAGCGCGCATGGCTTCCGGCTTCAGGTCCGAGCTGTCGTATTCGAAGTAGAAAGTAGTGATAGCGCGCAGAGCGGCTTCTTCGCCACCCATGCTGCCGTCGACAGCACCGCTGTCAGCGCCGTAGCCAGCGTTCGGATCAATGGCGGAGGAACCTTCGCCAGAGTCGTCGCCACCCTTGGACGAACAACCAACAGCTACGGCCATAGCCAGAGTCAGCGCAGCGAACTTACCGAATTTCAGCATTTCCATGTGTAACAACCCCAGTTGTGTTTTTGGTTAGTAAAGCGTTGATACCGCATCAGTTCAGGTAAGGGGACCACGATGGCTCACGGACTTCGCCTTGAGCAGTAGGAAGCGGGAGCCTAACTCGACCATTGATTGATACGAGCATCAAGACTCCCCGGCCCTGCTGGCGGGTCGCGTAGATTAGCATGGTGCCATTAGGCGCAACAGTGGGCGACTCATCTAAACTCGTATCTGAGAGTAGCCGTAAATTGCCGCGCTGCAGGTCCTGTGCTGCCACCTTGAAATTGGTGTAACCCTCCTGGCGATGAATCATCACCAGCGTCTTTTCATCTGCCGATAGTTTCGGGTTTGCGTTGTAGTTACCAACGAAAGTGACTCGTTCGGCATTATTGCTACCCAGACGCTGCTTGTAGATCTGTGGCTTGCCCGCACGATCCGAGGTGAAGTAGATAGTCTGACCGTCGGCGCCCCAGAAAGGCTCCGTGTCAATTGCGTAATGATTGGTGAGTCGCTGCAACTGACGCGACCCAAGATCCATCACGTAGATTTCCGGATTGCCATCCTTCGACAGCACGAATGCCAGGCGATTGCCGTCCGGCGAGAATGCCGGCGCACCGTTGAGCCCTTCGAAATTGGTAATCTGCTCACGACGCCCCGTGTCGATGTGCTGCATGAAAATACGTGGGCGCTTCTGTTCAAAAGAAACATAGGCGATGCGACGGCCATCCGGCGAATAGCGCGGCGACAGAATCGGCTCACGGGATTGCAGCAGCGTCACGGCGCGCGCACCGTCGTAGTCAGAACGCTGCAGCGTGTAACGCGTATTGGTGCCGCCGAGACGTTCAGCGGTAACGTAGAGCAAGCGCGTGGAGAAAGCCCCCTTGATGCCCGTCAGCTTTTCGAACGCCTGGTCAGCTGCGAAATGCGCCATATCCCGCAGCTGATCCTGACTGCCACCCACGGTACCCGTCATGACCTGCTGTTCGGTGGTCACATTGAACACCTCGTAGCGGATCTGCAGTTTGCCGGCCGAAGGCTCGATGTTGCCGACCATGACGTACTGGGCGCCCAATGCCTTCCAGTCACGAAAAATGATTTCGCTGCCACGAGTCGGCAGGCTGATCATGTTCTGCTTGGGAATCGGCTGAAAAATACCGGAATTGCGCAGGTCATTGCCGATGATTTCCGCCATGTCCTCCGGCAGTACAGTGCCGCCCTGCCACCCGAACGGCACGACCGCGATGGGAATCGCACGATCGGTACCGCTGGTGACGACGATGTTCTTCTCCTGTGCCACAGCACTGCCCAGCACAAACAGGAAAAGGACGAAAAAACCTCGAAGGTAATTGATCACAACGCTAGATCCTCAGGCGTAAATGTCATCGTGAACGAGCGATACGGCTGAAACTCCTGGGCAGAGAGCCCCTGCATTTCGGTCAGCCGACCAATATTTTTTACCGCCGCGACAGCAGAGTTGTCGAAAGGCGCATCACCACTCGAGCGCGAAACGGTTGCAGCAGTGATAGTGCCATCCGGCAGCATGTTGACCCGGAGCGTTACCGACATGTTGTTCCGGGCCGATGGCGGTCGGGTCCAGCCCTCTGCCGCACGCATACGAATCAGGTCATCAAAGTTACCAGCCACTTGATCACCTTGGGTGTCAGCCAGGGCCTGCTGCCGCTCCGTGTCTTCAGACAACAGCTCGGCAAGTGCTTGCGCCTTCTTGTCCTCGGCAGCCTTGCGGGCAGCCTCGGCTGCTGCTTTCTTCTTGGCTTCTTCGGCGGCCTTTTTCTTCGCAGCCTCAGCTGCCGCCTTTTTCTTTGCGTCCTCTGCCGCTTTCTTTTTCGCGGCCTCGGCAGCAGCTTTCTTCTTGGCTTCTTCGGCAGCCTTTTTCTTGGCCGCCTCGTCAGCCGCTTTCTTCTTGGCGATATCCGCCTGTTTTTTCTGTTCGGCTAGTTTCTTGGCTTCTTCGGCTTTTTTCGCCTCCGCGGACTTCTTTGCCGCGTCAGCCTTCGCTGCTTCGGCCTTTCGAGCCTCGTCCGCCTTCTTTTGTTCCGCTGTCTTGGCGGCGGCCTGTTTCTGCTGCTCGGCCTTGCGCTGTTCCAGCTGCTCAGCTTCGTACTGCTTGGCCGCCGTTTTCTGAGCCTCACCCGCAATCTTCTGATTCGTCTGAGTCGTAGCTTGGCTCTGAGATTTGAGCTGGTACAAGGTCGCCTGAACGATGGGCTTGGATGGCGGCAGCTCCGGCGTCATGGCGAAGCTGACGAAGAGCATTCCGAAAATAACGATGTGCAGACCGACCGCCAGAATGGTGGGCCAGTAGTAGCTCTCCGAGCGTGAACGTTCCGGCTGTTGCATCAAGGCGCCTCGGTGATCAAGCCGACGTTACCGACACCCGCTTCCTGCAGCCCGCCCATGGCAGACATCACCGAACCGTAGTCCACCGCCTTGTCGCCGCGCACGAACACCTGAACCTGCTTACCCTGGCTACGGTTCTGGTTCATGATCGCGGTGACCGCCTTGGTCATCTCATCCAGTGTCAGGGCCTGATCCTGAACGGTTTCGGTGTCCACTTCGCTCCCGATGTTCCAGAAGTAAGTCTTGTCCGCCTTGATCGAAATGGTCAGTACTTGAGCATCGTTATCCTGAGGCAGGACTTCGCTGCTGACCTTGGGCAGATCGACCTTTACGCCCTGATTGAGCATCGGCGCGGTCACCATGAAGATGACCAGCAGCACCAGCATCACGTCGATGTAGGGCACCACGTTCATCTCGGCGACAGGTTTGCGTCTGTTGCGAATTCTGGCCATGGCCTGGGGGCCTCAATCTTCGGTGGTGTGAACTTTGCGATGGAGAATCGCCTGGAACTCATCGGCGAAGGTGTAGTAACGACCGATGAGCATCTCGCCACGCGCGGAGAAACGGTTGTAGGCGATGACCGCGGGAATTGCGGCGAACAGACCGATCGCAGTGGCGATCAATGCCTCGGCGATGCCGGGCGCGACAGTGGCGAGAGTCGCCTGTTGCACCTGCGCCAGCCCGCGGAACGAATTCATGATGCCCCAGACGGTACCGAACAGACCGATGTAAGGACTGGTAGAGCCGACGGTCGCGAGGAACGGCAAACTCTGATCGAGCTTTTCTTCTTCGCGGGAAATAGCGACACGCATAGCTCGGTTCACTGCATCCATTACGGCATCGGGATCGACGCCCTGCTGTTGGCGCAGACGGGAAAACTCCTTGAAGCCGGCGCGGAAGATCTGCTCGACGCCGGAATCCGGATCGGGATTACTGCCGGCCTGGCGATACAGCTTGGACAGGTCGATGCCCGACCAAAAACGTTCCTCGAAGGTGTCCAGCGAACGCTTGGCGGCACGCAGCATATTGCCGCGCTGGAAGATGATGATCCACGACATCACCGAGGCCGCCACCAGGATCAACATGACCAGCTGAACCACAAAGCTGGCGTTGCTGATCAGGCTCCACATGGACATATGGTCGACGTTGGGTTCCACGCTTAGTCTCCTACAGGGGGTAGACCCGACTCGATGAAGGCTGTGCGCAGCGCTTCGGGAATAGGTCGGGGTTTCAAACTCTCGGTGCGTACACAGGCCACCAGAAACTGCCCTTCACAGAGCAGCAAATTGTCCTTGGCGCGTCGTACCTGCTGCCTGAAATGCAGGCTGGCGCGCTTTATTTTTACAACCTCGGCAGTTACCAGTAACTCGTCGTCCAGCCGCGCCGGCGCGTGGTAACGCGCTTCGCTCGAATGCACGACGAAAAGCAGGTCTTCGCCAACCAGTTGCGACTGGGCGAAACCCAGACTGCGCAACCGCTCGGTGCGGGCCCGCTCCATGAACTTGAGGTAATTGACGTAATAAACGATGCCGCCGGCATCGGTATCTTCGTAGTACACCCGACACCGATGAGTGAAGGGTTGAGCATCCGATTCCGCGCGCATACTAGAGCCAGGCCCCGTAAATTCCAATCGGGTGGGACAAGAATATTTTCTTCACTTTGTGTCGCCGTCGAACAGGTCCGCTACTGGCGAATCGCCCAGGCGTTTCGGCAGGTTCAGGCCGAAATGCAGATAGGCATGCCGGGTAACCACGCGCCCACGCGGCGTACGCATGATGTAGCCCTGCTGGATCAGATAGGGTTCGAGCACATCTTCGATGGTGTGGCGCTCTTCGCTGATGGCGGCGGCCAAATTGTCGATGCCCACTGGCCCGCCATCGAACTTCTCGATCAATGTCAGCAGCAACCGTCGGTCCTGATGATCCAAGCCGCGCTCGTCTACATCGAGCATGTTCAGCGCGAGATCCGCTGTACGGCGAGTAATCTCACCATTTCCACGAACTTCCGCAAAATCCCGCACCCGACGCAGCAGGCGGTTGGCGATACGGGGCGTGCCGCGAGCACGACGGGCAATTTCGAAAGCGCCTTCGGTCTCGATAGCCAGGCCAAGGATGCCGGCCGAACGGCTGACGATGGTCGCCAGATCGGCGGTGGAATAGAACTCCAACCGTTGCACGATACCGAAGCGATCACGCAGCGGATTGGTAAGCATGCCCGCACGAGTGGTGGCGCCAACCAACGTAAAGGGCGGCAGGTCGAGCTTGATCGAGCGCGCCGCAGGGCCTTCGCCGATCATGATGTCCAACTGAAAATCTTCCATCGCCGGATACAGCACTTCTTCAACGATGGGCGACAACCGATGGATCTCGTCGACGAAGAGCACGTCACCCTGCTCCAGATTGGTCAGCAGCGCGGCCAGATCACCGGGCCGCTCCAGCACGGGGCCGGAAGTACTCTTGATCGAGACACCCATTTCCTGAGCAATGATATTGGCCAGCGTTGTCTTGCCGAGGCCCGGCGGGCCAAAGATCAAGGTGTGATCGAGGGCCTCGCTGCGCCCGCGGGCCGCACGGATAAACAGATCCATCTGTTCGCGCACGACCGGCTGGCCGACGTATTCGGCCAGACTCAACGGGCGGATGGCACGGTCGAATTGTTCTTCGCGGTCGCGGCCAGTGGCGGTAATCAGACGATCGGCTTCGATCATGTGCTACACCATTCCCTTCAGGGCACGGCGGATCAGATCTTCACTACTCAAATCGTCTTCCTGTACGGCGGATACGGCACGGCTGGCCTCTTGAGGCTTGAACCCAAGGGAAATCAGCGCGCTGACCGCATCATTCTCGGCGCTTGAGACTGCCATATTCGAGCGGGGTTCCACCACCAGCGGTGCAATGGACGGCATGCTCTCCCAGGCTTTGAAGCGATCCTTCAATTCCACCAGCAGCCGCTCGGCTGTCTTCTTACCGACGCCCGGAATCTTCACCAGCACAGACGTGTCCTGGGCTTGAACGCAGCGCACCAGCTCGTCCACCTCAAGGCCCGACATCAGTGCCAGTGCCAGCTTGGGGCCGACGCCATTGAGCCGGATCAGCTCGCGAAACAGCTCTCGGTCGCGCTTCTCGGCAAAGCCATACAACAGCTGCGCATCCTCACGCACCACCATATGGGTGTGCAGCGTCACCGGCTCACCGACAGCAGGCAGGCGGTAGAGCGTGGTCATCGGCACCTCGACTTCATAGCCAACGCCACTCACATCCAGTACCAGATGCGGCGGCTGTTTCTCCGCCAGAGTCCCGCGCAAACGTCCAATCACAGATCCATTCCTCTCTCGGCTGCATGAGCGCCGTCAGCCATCGTCTTTTTACCCAGATCTAGCTACTACAAACGCAAGCGCCCTGCCCTGCGCTTGGCACCGGCCAGCCCGTGCGGGATGAGGCTCTGCCGATGATGCGCATGACACAAGGCGATCGCTAACGCGTCTGAGGCGTCGATCTGCGGTTTTTTCACCAATTTCAGCAGGTGCATCACCATCATCTGCACCTGCTCCTTGTCGGCACCACCGGTTCCGGCAATCGCCTGCTTGACCTGGGTGGCGGTGTATTCGGCTATCTCCAGACCCTGCTCGGCAGCAGCCACTATCGCGGCGCCTCGGGCCTGTCCGAGCTTGAGCGCCGAATCGGCGTTACGCGCCATGAAGACCTGCTCGATCCCCATGGTCACCGGACCATGAAGGCGGATCACTTCGCTGACGCCAGCGAATACTGCTCGCAGTCGCGCGGACAATTCACCGCTGCCGGTGCGGATGCAACCGGATGCCACGTACTCGCAACTGCGGCCGGTATCGCGCACCACGCCGTAGCCAGTGATGCGTGAGCCGGGATCGATTCCGAGAATGAGCGTCATGCGGTCGCCGTACTGTCTATTTATCCAGCCACGAGTATAAAGGTACAGTCGCGGCGAGAGCTACCGGAACAGTACCGACGACCGCACGCATCAAGGTGTACAAATGAAGAAGCCGGAAACACCCCAACGGTGCCCCCGGCTTTCAGCTTCGGCTCCTAGCTTCTGGCTAGCGCTTGATCACTCCAGCTGTTCCATAATTTCATCGGAGATTTCGGCGTTGTGGTAGACGTTCTGCACATCGTCCAGATCCTCCAGCGCATCGATCAGGCGCAGCACCTTCTGCGCAGTTTCCAGATCGGCGAGCGGTGCGGCAATCGAGGGGATCATGGCGATTTCCGCCTCCTCGCCCTTGAAGCCAGCGGCGCTCAGCGCCTCGTTGACAGCATGGAAATCGGCGAAGCTGGTGGAGACCACCGCTGAGCCATCCTCACCCATTTCCACATCATCGGCACCGGCTTCCAGCGCGGCCTCCATCAGCGCATCTTCGTCCACGCCCGCGGCAAAGCTGATCTGGCCTTTGCGATCGAACATGTAGGCGACCGATCCATCGGTGCCAAGGTTGCCGCCGTGCTTGCTGAAGGCATGACGCACTTCGGCCGCGGTGCGATTGCGGTTGTCGGTCATGGCCTCGACGATAATGGCCACGCCGCTGGGCGCGTAACCTTCGTAGCTCAGCTCGACGACGTTATCGGCCTCGTTGTTGCCGGCGCCACGAGCGATGGCGCGATCGATTACGTCACGCGACATGTTGGCGACCAGTGCCTTGTCCACCGCCAGGCGCAGGCGCGGGTTATCCGCCGGAATTGCGCCACTTTTGGCGGCGACTGTCAGCTCACGAATGAGCTTGGTGAAAATCTTGCCGCGCTTGGCGTCCTGGCGCCCCTTTCGGTGCGTGATGTTGGCCCATTTGGAATGACCAGCCATAACTGCCTCCCTCTTCGATCAACTTTACTTCTCGCTGAAACGGAAAAGCCCAGGTTTCCCTGGGCTCCGGCTCTGCGGCTATTCCGCTTTAGGCTGCTCGCGCAGGCGAATATGCAACTCGCGCAGGGCCTTGGCATCCACAGCACCCGGCGCCTGGGTCATGACGTCCGCCGCGCTCTGGGTTTTCGGGAAGGCGATCACTTCGCGAATCGATTGCGCGCCTGTCATCAGCATCACCAGACGGTCCAGGCCGAAGGCCAGGCCACCGTGCGGCGGCGCGCCGTACTTGAGCGCATCGAGCAGGAAGCCGAACTTCTCGTTCTGCTCCGCCTCATCGATGCCGAGGATGCGGAACACAGTCTGCTGCATGTCCTTGCGGTGGATACGGATGGAGCCGCCACCCAGCTCAGTGCCGTTGAGCACCATGTCATAGGCGCGCGACAGCGCCGCGCCCGGATTGGCTTCCAGCTCTTCAGGGGTGCATTTGGGCGCGGTGAAGGGATGGTGCAGCGCCGACAGCGAGCCATCGTCGTTTTCCTCGAACATCGGGAAGTCGACGACCCACATCGGTGCCCATTCGCAGGTCAGCAGGTTCAGGTCGTGACCCAGCTTGATGCGCAGAGCGCCCAACGCCTCGGAAACGATCTTGGCCTTGTCGGCACCGAAGAAGACGATATCTCCATCGACCGCACCCACGCGATCGAGGATCGCGTTGAGGCTGGCTTCGGGAATGTTCTTGACGATGGGCGACTGCAGGCCTTCGACACCCTTGGCACGCTCGTTGACCTTGATATAAGCCAGGCCCTTGGCGCCGTAGATGCCGACGAACTTGGTGTAATCGTCGATCTGCTTGCGCGGCATGCTCGCCCCGCCCGGCACGCGCAGCGCAGCCACGCGGCACTTGGGATCGTTGGCAGGCCCGGCGAATACCTTGAATTCGACGTCCTTGAGCTGGTCTTCGACATCGACCAGTTCCAGCGGAATACGCAGGTCCGGCTTGTCCGAACCGTAGCGGCGCATGGCTTCTTCGACCGGCATGTGCGGGAACTCGCCGAACTCGACGCCCAGCACTTCCTTGAACAGCTTGCGCACCATGCCTTCAGTGATGCCGATGATGTCGGACTCATCAAGGAAGCTGGTCTCGATGTCGATCTGGGTGAATTCCGGCTGCCGGTCGGCGCGCAGGTCTTCGTCGCGGAAGCACTTCGCGATCTGGTAATAGCGATCGAAGCCGGCCACCATCAGCAGTTGCTTGAACAGCTGGGGCGACTGCGGCAGGGCGAAGAAACTGCCGGGATGGGTACGACTGGGCACCAGATAGTCGCGGGCACCTTCAGGGGTGGCGCGGGTCAGGATTGGCGTTTCCACATCGAGGAAGCCGTTCTCATCCAAGTAGCGACGAATGCTGGTGGTGATGCTCGAACGCAGCTTGAGCTTCTCGGCCATTTCCGGACGGCGCAGGTCGATGAAGCGATAACGCAGGCGGGTTTCCTCGCCTACGTCGCTGTATTCGTTGAGCGGGAACGGCGGGGTTTCCGCCTCGTTCAGCACTTCCAACTCGTAACCCAGCACTTCGATGGCGCCGGACGCCATGTTCGGATTGCGCGCACCTTCAGGGCGCAGGCGGACCTTGCCGGTGATCTTCACGACGTACTCGCTGCGCACCCGGTCGGCGGCTGAAAACGTCTCGGCGCGGTCAGGATCGAACACCACCTGGGCCATGCCTTCGCGGTCACGCACGTCGAGGAAGATAACCCCGCCGTGGTCGCGGCGGCGATGGACCCAACCGCAAAGAGTGATTTCCTGGCCGTCCAGGCTTTCGTTCAACTGGCCGCAATAGTGGCTGCGCATCATGGTGGGGTTCGCTTCTCGTATCTTGGAAATTCGTTGGGTCGCTCGATTCGCGACTGGCAGACGGAGCCCATACAGCGCTCCACCTGAAATCGATCGCTCATCGGCGCAGAGCCAGAGCTACCGGCAGGCATCAGTACGCGGCTACCCTTACGGCAGACGGGCCGCCCGACACAAGCGCGGGATTATATCCGCATAATCGCCGCAACGCAGCCGGTGCGACAGCAGCTCTTACCGCAATAGCCAATCTGCATTGAACCCAACGCCCACCTGCGCCTTCCAACGAACAGACCGCTACCGGCGACAGTGCGCCACTCACTGTTCACCGTCGTTTTCTGGCATAACTGTCAGCCAATTCATCCAAAGGGAGAGAACCATGGAAATTAATATTGGTATTGCCGAGCAGGACCGCGCCGCCATCGCAGACGGTCTATCCCGCCTGCTGGCCGACACCTATACGCTTTATCTCAAGACACACAATTTCCACTGGAACGTGACAGGTCCGATGTTCAATACCCTGCACACCATGTTCGAGACGCAGTACACCGAACTGGCTACCGCTGTGGATGACATCGCCGAGCGTATCCGTGCCCTGGGTTTCCCGGCGCCAGGCACCTACGCCGCCTACGCGAAGCTGTCCTCGATCAAGGAGCAGGAGGGCATTCCAACCGCAGAGGACATGATCAAGTTGCTGGTTGAAGGACAAGAAGCGGTCGTCCGGACCGCACGTGGCATTTTCCCGCTGCTGGAAAAAGTCAGTGACGAGCCCACCGCCGACCTTCTGACTCAGCGCATGCAGATTCATGAAAAGACTGCCTGGATGCTGCGCAGCCTGCTTGCCGCCTGATACGAGGCGCCAATCTCCGTTACAAGCGGGATGGCCGAAGCACGGCCATTCCGCTTGGCATGACACGAAGCTCGCCGCTAACGGCGTGACACCCGCCCTAACTTCCTTCCCGATGCCTCGATGGGCAAGCCATTTGAGCACCGCCTTCCTTTACTGTTAAATACGCGCGCGTCGCAGCTTGGGCATTCAATTAAGGCGATCGCATCCCACTCAATTTCCTCCGCCCAAGCCTGCCGCTTTCTGTCGTGCTATTTAACAGTGAGTCATAAGAATGCTTAAGATCATCCATGTATTAACGGGCGTTGTTGCCCTGGCGCTGTCATTCGTACCCAGTCTTACCGGGGCAATGCCCTTGCTGGTACAACCCGAGGCATTGAGCCTGCTGTTTCTAGGTCTGCTGAACGTACAGTTTGCATCCGCTCAGGCGAACAGCCACGGGCGTAGCCGCCCTGTTCTACTCGGCGCTTCGGTGCTGCTGATTATTGCGGTTGTGATCCAGGCTGCGATCCTGTTGCTTCCCGTCGCTGCCATTGCGGGACAACCAGCAACCTTGGCCAGCCTAGTGCTCGCCTTCATCGCCGTACTGCTGCAACTGGCTGCGACGCAAACAGTCAATGCACGTACCACCAACCGCAGCCCATCCTCGCATCGCAGAAGCCAGCACAAGAACGTCACGGCGCCGGCTGTTAGTACCGCCGGGCGTGAAGCAGGCACAGTCAAATGGTTCAACACCTCGAAAGGTTTCGGCTTTATCTCCCGCGATAGCGGCGATGATGTGTTCGTCCACTTCAGAGCCATCCGAGGCGAAGGCCACCGGGTACTGGTAGAAGGTCAACGCGTCGAATTCGCCGTCATGATGCGCGACAAAGGTCTCCAGGCCGAAGACGTGGTCGCAATCTAGTCAGACCACCGACGTCGAACGCCAGATCCAAACAGTGCTGGCGTTCGCCACCCTGCGCCGCAGCCTTCAATAGTGCGGCGGAGGCGCTTCATCCTCCTCGCCCCCCATCCTGCTCTGCATGTCTTCCTGCCGCCTGGCCAGCACACCCAGCTGCGCCTGTAGCCGCTCAACGGTACGCTGCTGCGCAAACAGCACATCACTCAAGGTTTGGATCGTGTCGTCCTGAAAAGCCAGGCGCGCCTCGAGATCGGTGATGCGTTGTTCCAACTCCATTACGTCACTCCGCAAAACGAAAATTGTCGGTGAGCACCAGTTTCAGCTTCTGCTTTATCGCATCGACCTGCTCCTCACTATAGGGATTGGCCGGCTTATGACCCCAGACGGGCGCTGGCCAGGCAGCATCACCCCGACGCCGGGCGATCACGTGCATATGGAGCTGATTCACCACGTTGCCCAAGGTGGCGACATTCATCTTGTCTGCGCCGAAGGTATCCTTCAGCGTTTCAGCCAGCGCCGTTGCCTCTCGCCATAGCGCCTGCTGATCCGCCGCGTCCAGTTGAAACAGCTCACTGACCTCCTCACGGCGCGGCACAAGAATGAACCAGGGGTAATTGGCATCGTTCATCAGCAGCAAGCGACACAGCGGAAAATCACCCAGACTCAACGTGTCCTGCTCCAGGCGTGAATCGAGAACGAACATAACGGCACTCCTGTTCATATGGGGAACCCGCAGCAGCGAAGCCGCTCCGGATCGTCAGATAAGAATACTCCAACGCTCCAGTGCCAGCAGCCGACCAAAGCGCACCAATACGGGACTGCCACCGAATGACAAAGCCCCGCTATAGAGCGGGCCGAGGCGCTCAGCAGTCCGTTTTCCTGCAGCGGCACAGATTTTCATTCTGTGCACGGTTATTGCTTTGCGGTAAAAAGCCCCACGCGAGGGGGCAGAAAAACGCAAAAAGCTGGAGTAAGCTTGCTGTCGCTAGTTTCCCCAGCTACACAATAGTTCTCGGAAATACATTCCCAGAGTTGTTGCAGGTTTCGACCAGCTAGGTAAACAAGGACTGCAATTGAGCTTGTATACCGAAAATAAGATGCCTCTTTCCCGCCACAAGCAGGAAAGCAAGCACCAATTTGAACCAAAGGAGCAATCACTCATGCAAGTGATGAAGTGGAGCGTTATCGCCCTGGCCGTCGCGGCCGGTACGTCGCAGGTGGCATTCGCCAGTGCCCAGTCGGAATCGAAAGGTTTCGTAGAAGATGCAAGCCTGGATCTGTTGCTGCGAAACACCTATTGGAACCGTGATCACAGATCCGGAATGGAAGACAGAAAAACCTGGGCTCAAGGCTTTATCGCTACGTTCGAGTCGGGATTCACCCAAGGCACAATTGGTGTCGGCATTGATGCCTATGGCTTGCTGGGCGTCAAACTAGACGGCGGCCAGCCGGATATGTTCCCGGGTGAACCCAAGAACTGGGAAGACGATCTGTCCGAAGCCGGTGCAGCTGTAAAACTCCGACTTTCCAACACTACCGTCAAGTACGGCAATCAGTTCGTCGGCTTGCCAGTCATCGCCTCCGACGATTCCCGCCTACTTCCTGAAGCCTTCACGGGCACGTTGATTACCAGCACCGAAATTGAAGGATTGGAGCTGAACGCTGGCCGTTTTACAGCAGATAGCCCGATGGGCTCGCCCGCTCGTGATGACAGAAGCCTGAAAAGCCTCGACGTCTTCGGGGGCACGTATGCCTTCACCGACAACCTAAGCACCTCGTTGTATTTCTCCGACGTCGAAGATACTTACGACAAGAAGTACGCCAATATCAATTACGTGATGCCGTTGGCGGAAGATCAGTCACTGACTTTCGATTTCAATTACTACAAAACAGATGATATTGAAATCGTAGCGGATGCCGATGACAACACCATCTGGAGCCTGTCAACTAAGTATGCCGTGGGGGCACACGCATTTATTATTGCCCACCAGCGCGTTTCAGGTGACACAGGCTACCTATACGACGAAGGCGACGGCGGCGGTAGTATCTGGGTCGCGAACTCTTTCCTGTCGGACTTCAACTTCAAGGATGAACGCTCCTGGCAGGCTAGCTATGAGCTGGACTTCAGCGGATACGGCGTACCGGGACTAGCTTGGAAAACCGCATATCTGCGCGGCGATAACATCGACGCGGCATTCTACGGCGGTGAGGGCGAGGCGACCGAGCGCGAAATCTTCAACCAAGTCTCTTACACCTTCCAGAATGGCGCAGCCAAGGATCTGACCCTTAGAGCTCGCAACTCAATCCTTAGGACTAACAACCCTGCCTGGAACGACATCAACGAATGGCGTCTATACGCTATCTATCCGCTGAGCATCCTGTAATTCTGGCTCACCGGTAGTCGTTTCAACGGAGCCCGGCCAACGCCGGGCTCTTTCGTTCCTACCCTTGCAATGACACGGTCACTAGTTCGCTTGGTCGCCTTCTGTACGCGACTTCCCCGCAGCCGTACAATGCCGAGCCAAATTCCCCGCTCTGCAAGGACACAACGGCCTCCCATGCGCACCAGTCAGTTCCTGCTCTCGACCCTTAAAGAAACGCCTTCCGATGCAGTGGTCATCAGCCATCAACTGATGCTGCGTGCAGGCATGATTCGCAAGTTGGCGTCCGGCCTCTACACC
>Ga0163223_100375_pt1 | contig 14771 bp, 13 predicted proteins | sample MSEWel2016_02_17_2_FD_113147 | JGI IMG/M metagenome (GOLD analysis project Ga0163223, IMG submission 113147) | Subsurface microbial communities from deep shales in West Virginia, USA - MSEEL Well Study Marcellus 5H_2016_02_17 ...
GGCAGATGGCAGGGCGGCTTCTCCGCCCTGCCATCTGCCAACCTCTTCTCTGTTACCGGTAGGTTCCGTCATTGCGAGGGCTATGCCCGAAGCAATCTCTAATGAAAAAAACGCTACTTTAAAATAGAGCCTAAAACAATTGCAAGTACCTGATTACAATTCATTTGCAATACGTTAAGAGTGTTTTACAACTCTCTGATAATAAAAACTTTGCGCCTTTGCATCTCTGCGTTTAGGCATTTTTTAACGATCTATTGTAATTCCATTTATGCGTCAAAAACCGTTCCTTCCTTCGCAATTCTGGTGTTGGGAAAAACTTCCCGGGCTTCAGCCAGCAATGGAGATAAATCCCGGTAACGTGACGAGAAATGCCCCACTAAAAGTTGTTTAACACCAGCATCAAGAGCTACCTGTGCAGCCTGTCGGGCAGTACTATGAAATGTTTTGCAGGCCAGTTCTTCCTGTGCCCCCATAAAAGTAGCCTCATGGTATAGCAAGTCCACCCCTTTCACCGCTTCAATAATAGAACCATTTGGTCTGGTATCAGTACAGAAAGCATACGAAAGCGGAGGAGGAGCAGGAAAGGTCAGTTTTTCGTTGGCGATGATTTCTCCTTCATCTCTGATAAAATCTTCTCCTTTCTTCAGTTTCGGCAACACCCTTAACGGAACACCATAAAAGTCGCATATCTCCTTGTTGATTTTTCGATCCTTCGGTTGCTCCCTGAACAGAAAACCAACCGTCGGGATACGATGCTCTACAGGGAAAACAGAAACCTCCACAACCGAATCTTCAAAAATAATTGAGGGCTCATAAGGATCAATATGATGAAACACCACTTTGAAGGGCAGCTCCCGGCTGAAATAATTTATTACGGGCAATAAAACCGCTTCTAAATCAGCTATTCCATAGATATGCAAATCTTTTGTTCTTCCCAACAAGCCAAAAGAAGATATCAAACCCGGCAACCCAAAAACATGATCCCCGTGAAGATGAGAAATAAACACATGGTCTATTTTCCCAAAATGAACCTTGTTTCTCCGTAACTGAACCTGCGTACCTTCGCCACAATCAATCAAAAAAAACCGCCCCGATGCATCAAGCACCTGGGCGGTTGGATTTCGTTCGGATGTGGGAAGTGCGGAGTTACTGCCGAGAATGGTGACAGATAATCCCATTAGCACAACTATTTTTTACCGATGGTTTGTCTCATCATCTGAATACCGTCGTCGGTACCCGGTGCAATGTTTAAGACTGTGTCTAACTGTGACACGGCAATCAGCCGTTCAACAGCAGGTTGCAAACCACAAATCACAAACGCACCATCAGCATTTTTACACAACCGGTTGGCGACTAATATGGAACTTAATCCTGACGAATCGCAATAATTACATTTACTCAAATCAAGGAGAATGTTCTTTTCTCCGTTTCCGGAAAGCAAAACAATTTCAGATTTAAGATTTGGTGCTACGTTGGTGTCGAGTTTTTCTTTCAACACCTTCACCACCATGAAATCATCAATTTTATCAATCTTGAAGTCCATATATTATCGCCCCCTTAAAAAATATGACTATTCTTCTTTTTTGTCCTTAGAACCACTTTCGTCTGCTTCCATTTGATCTTTCAAAGCAGCCAGTTCGGAGATGTCTCCCAAAGTAGTTTTTTCAAGACTGTCATTGAGCTTCTTAACACCTTTTTTGGCGGTCTTAGCCTGAGTTTTCTTAACAGTCTGCTCTTCTGAACGTTTTTCATCTTCAAAAACGCGTGAGTGAGACAAGATGATGCGCTTCGCACCTTTGTTGAACTCAATCACTTTAAACTGCAATTTCTCATCAGCTTTGGCCTGGCTTCCATCCTCCTTCACAAGGTGACGGGGAGTAGCAAAACCTTCAACACCATAAGGCAAAGCAATAACGGCACCCTTGTCGAATACATCAACGATAGTTCCTTCATGAATAGAATCCACAGTAAAGATGGTTTCAAACACATCCCATGGGTTTTCTTCAAGTTGCTTATGACCAAGGCTCAAACGACGGTTCTCTTTGTCTATATCAAGCACAACCACCTCAATGTCTTCACCAACAGTAGTAAATTCAGCAGGGTGTTTCACTTTCTTGGTCCATGACAAATCTGAAATATGAATCAGTCCGTCAATACCTTCTTCGATTTCAACGAACACACCAAAGTTAGTGAAATTCCTGACTTTTGCTTTATGCTTGCTTTCAACAGGATATTTTTCTTCGATGTTATCCCATGGATCGGGCTTGAGTTGTTTCATACCCAGAGACATCTTACGCTCTTCGCGATCCAGTGTCAAAATCTGAGCTTCCACTTCATCACCAACTTTCAGGAAGTCCTGAGCGCTGCGAAGGTGCTGCGACCATGACATTTCAGAAACGTGAATAAGGCCTTCTACACCGGGGGCAATCTCAACAAAAGCACCATAATCGGCCATAACCACAACTTTTCCTTTCACTACATCGCCTACTTTAAGCTGAGTATCAAGCGAATCCCATGGGTGAGCAGTAAGCTGCTTCAGACCAAGTGCAATACGTTTCTTCTCATCATCAAAGTCGAGAATAACCACATTGAGTTTCTGGTCCAGCTGAACAATTTCTTCGGGATGTGAAACACGTCCCCAGGAAAGATCGGTAATGTGAATAAGGCCGTCAACACCACCCAAATCGATAAATACACCATAGGAAGTAATGTTCTTGACAGTACCCTCGAGTACCTGCCCTTTCTCCAGTTTAGAGATAATTTCTTTTTTCTGCTGCTCCAACTCGGCTTCGATAAGCGCCTTGTGTGAAACAACCACGTTTTTGAATTCGGGGTTAATCTTAACCACTTTGAATTCCATGGTTTTACCCACGTACATATCGTAATCACGAATAGGCTTCACATCGATTTGTGAACCGGGAAGGAAAGCCTCAATACCAAATACATCCACAATCATACCACCTTTGGTACGACACTTAATGTATCCTTTGATAACCTCATCTTTTTCGAGGGCTTCGTTAACACGATCCCAGGATCTGAGCGCACGGGCCTTTTTGTGCGAAAGCACCAGCTGACCTTTTCTGTCTTCCTGACTTTCCACGTAAACCTCAACCTGGTCTCCAACTTTCAGGTCGGGATTGTAACGAAATTCGCTACGAGTAACAATGCCATCAGATTTGAAACCAATGTTGATAACAACTTCGCGCTTATTCATCGCGATTACGGTTCCTTCAATAACTTCTTTTTCGGTGATGGTCGAAAGCGTCTTGTCATAAAGCTTTTCCAGCTCTTCTTTTTCAGCCCCTCTGGCTTCTTCAACCAGGTCACCATTCTCATACTTGTCCCAGTCAAAATCAGCATTAGCTGTTTCACCGGTTTCTACCTGAGGCTTTTGATCCTCAACTTTTTCGTTTACTTCAGGAGTAGCATCATTCTGCTCCTGCAAGTTTTCATTTTCTAATTCTGCCATTAATTAAACCTCGCAATAACTATTAGTTAGACAATATATTGTTAAAATCGCTGCAAAAATAGGAACTTTTCCAACAAAACAAGAAGATTACTTCAATTTTCTTTGCTAAAACAATCATTGTGAAATTTATATGTTTCAAATCACAATGTCAAGCGTTAGGTTCCTCAATAAAAGAATGGAACTGTTCCTGACATTTTCGTATATTTCGCCAAATTATTTTTTCTATTTTTGAGCACTGAAGCCATAAAAAAGCACAAACTATGAAAATTTCTATTGTAGGAACAGGATACGTAGGCCTGGTTACCGGAACATGTTTTGCCGACACAGGGGTAAATGTCACTTGTGTTGATATTGACGAGAACAAAATCAACAATCTAAAAAAAGGCGTTGTTCCCATTTATGAACCCGGACTGGAAACATTGATAAAGAACAATGTTGAAAAAGGCCGACTGCATTTCTCAACCAGTTTAAAAGACAGTCTCGATCAGGCTGAAGTAATATTCATTGCAGTAGGAACACCTCCCGGTGAGGATGGAAGCGCAGATTTAACTCATGTGATTGCTGTAGCTTCAGAGATCGGCAAACACCTTACCCAAAGTATCGTGGTAGTGACCAAAAGTACGGTTCCCATTGGAACGGCTGAAAAAGTTCGCGCTGCCGTAAAAGCTGAACTGGAAAAACGCAGTGTTGACATTCCATTTTACGTGGCTTCTAATCCTGAATTCCTTAAGGAAGGAAATGCCATTGACGACTTTCTCAAGCCCGACCGGATTGTTGTGGGAACTGACTCCGAAGAAGCCGAAAAAGTTATTCGACGACTGTACAAGCCATTTCTGCTCAATAATCACCCCATTCTTTTTATGGACATACCTTCGGCAGAACTTACAAAATATGCTGCCAACTCCATGCTGGCCACAAAAATCAGTTTTATGAACGATATGGCCAATTTATGTGAACTTGTTGGTGCTGATGTAAATATGGTACGCAAAGGTATTGGAAGCGACAGCCGCATCGGAAACAAATTTATCTATCCCGGCATTGGCTACGGAGGCAGTTGTTTCCCGAAAGACGTAAAAGCCATTATCCGGACGGCCAAATCATACAACTATCCGTTGCGCTTGCTCGAAGCCGTTGAGAACATTAACGAAGACCAAAAAAGAATAATTGCTGCGAAGGTTAAAAATTACTTCAACAACGATGTGAAAGGAAAAACTTTCGCCCTTTGGGGACTGAGTTTTAAACCCAATACGGATGATATGAGAGAAGCACCTTCCGTAGTCATTGTAAAGGAACTGATCGAGGCAGGAGCTAAAATCAAAGCTTACGACCCGGTTGCAATCGGGGAAGCAAAAAAAGAGTTGGGCAATTCAATTACTTTCGGACAAGATCCTTACGATGTGCTGATTGACGCCGATGGTCTTTTATTGCTTACTGAGTGGCCCGAATTCAGGATTCCCAATTACAATGTGATGTCCAAATTGATGAATCATAAAGTCGTGTTCGACGGACGAAACATCTATGACATGAATGAAATGAATGAAAACGGGTTCGACTATTTTGGTATTGGCCGCTCTCAAAAAGACTCTAAATAAAGTCAAATGAAACGAATACTTGTTACGGGAGGAGCCGGTTTTATTGGCTCCCACCTTTGCGAAAAACTACTTGAACAGGGTCATGATGTGATTTGTCTGGACAACTATTTCACCGGTGCCAAACAAAACATCAAACATTTGATGGATAATCACTACTTTGAGTTGGTGCGTCATGATGTGACGCACCCTTATTTTGTGGAAGTGGATGAAATCTATAATCTGGCTTGTCCTGCATCCCCCATCCATTATCAGTACAACCCCATCAAAACCATTAAAACATCGGTAATGGGTGCCATCAATATGCTGGGACTGGCCAAAAGAATCAAGGCAAAAATTCTTCAAGCCTCAACCAGTGAGGTTTATGGTGATCCATTAATCCATCCTCAAACCGAAGATTACTGGGGAAATGTGAACCCAATCGGTATTCGCTCGTGCTATGATGAGGGAAAACGTTGTGCTGAAAGCCTTTTTCTTAACTATCATCGACAGAATGAAGTTAATATTAAGGTAATTCGTATTTTCAACACTTACGGCCCCCGGATGAATCTCAATGACGGCCGGGTGGTTTCCAACTTCATCGTTCAGGCCCTGAAAGGGGAAGACATCACTATTTTTGGCGATGGTACACAAACCCGTAGCTTTCAATATGTGGACGATCTCATTGACGCAATGCTGCGGATGATGAATTCACGGGATAATTTTCATGGACCTGTCAATATCGGGAATCCAAATGAGTTTTCAATGCTGGAACTGGCCGAAGAAATTAAAGATTTAACCGGTTCGAAATCAAAGATTATTTTTGAACCACTTCCGGAAGATGATCCCACACAACGCCAGCCCGACATTACTCTGGCAAAGAAAGAACTTAACAATTGGGAACCTAAGGTTCAACTAAGAGAAGGGCTTTCGAAAACCATCGCTTATTTCGACGATCTGCTCGGTAAATAAAAACCCCCAAAAGAACCACACCATGTCGAATTACAAGGGAATAATCCTGGCAGGAGGTTCAGGAACCAGGCTTTATCCGGCCACCCAAAGTATTTCCAAACAAATCATTCCGGTTTATGACAAGCCCATGATTTATTATCCGCTATCGGTATTAATGCTTTCGGGGATCCGGGAAATATTGATTATTTCAACCCCTCATGACCTTCCACTTTACAAACGTCTCTTTTCCGACGGGAGTGCATGGGGCCTGAAAATTGAATATGCAGAACAACCCTCCCCCGACGGACTGGCTCAGGCTTTCCTGATAGGGGAAGATTTTATAGGAAACTCACCAGTGTGCCTGATTTTGGGAGACAATATTTTCTATGGCTATGAATTTAGCCGAATATTGAATGAAGTAGCTCCCGATGAAGATAATGCCTTTATATTCGGTTATTACGTAAATGACCCGGAACGTTATGGAGTGGCCGAATTTGATGAAAACGGGAAAGTTCTGAGTATTGAGGAAAAACCCGCTCATCCCAAATCAAACTATGCAGTAACCGGACTCTATTTTTATCCCCCGGATGTGATTGAAAAAGCAAAAAGTTTAAAGCCAAGTCCACGGGGAGAGCTGGAAATTACCGACCTTAACAAATTATACCTGAAAGAAAACAGACTCAGAACCAAACTATTGGGACGAGGAATGGCCTGGCTGGATACCGGCACCCACGACAGCTTGTTACAGGCATCCAACTTTATTGCCACCATTGAAAACAGGCAAGGGCTAAAAGTGGCCTGCCTGGAGGAAATTGCATACAAAAGGGAATACATCACCCGCGAACAATTGCTCAACCTGGCCGAACCGCTGAAAAAAAATGAATACGGACAATATTTGATTAAAATTGCCGGTCAGAACCTGAAAAATATTCAACAACAATTATGATAAATTATGCAGATATTGCCAACCAAAATTCCGGAATTACTAATTATTGAACCCGATGTATTCCAAGACCAAAGAGGGTATTTTTTTGAGTCATACAACCAGGAAAAATATAAAGAAGCCGGCCTGAACACCAGTTTTGTGCAGGACAACATCTCCTCATCGGTCAGGGGTGTCATCCGCGGCCTTCACTACCAACTGGCTCCCTACTCGCAGGCAAAGCTGATTCAGGTGTTGAAAGGAAAAGTGTTAGATGTGGCCGTTGACCTGAGACAGGGCTCACCAACCTACGGAGAATCCTATTCCATTGAATTGTCAGAAGAAAACCGTAGTCAGTTTTTCATTCCCCGTGGATTTGCACATGGCTTCTCAGTATTGAGCGATGAAGTTTTATTTTATTATAAATGTGACAATTTGTACAACCGGGAAGCTGAACGAGGAATTAACTTTAAAGACCGCCGGTTAAACATTGACTGGCTGATTCCGGAAAAGGAAGCTATCGTTTCGGGTAAAGACCAGGTGCTTCCCTCTTTCGAAGAAGCAGAACGAAATTTTGTATTCAAGAATTAAGTCTGCTTTGAAAAGGCGATTTTTTTGTCAGTATATAAACGAAGGCGATTTTCAATTGAAGTTAGATTGCTATTAATGAAGACGAACCAACACGGACGGGAAGCAACTGGCAACAAAGAACCTTTTTGAAGTGAAAAGAAAATTAAACCATAATATGAAGAAAATACTCATCATCGGTCGCGAAGGTCAACTGGGCAGTACGTTTCATGAACAAACACAGAAACTTTCGTGGGCTGATTTTTCCTACACAACCGTTGACACACTGAATTTAATGGATTCAACAGCAATCCACTCCTTCTTCAAGGATAAAAATTTTGATTACCTCATAAACTGCGCAGCTTATACAGCGGTTGACCGTGCTGAGACAGAGCCAGCAGACGCATGGCGGCTGAATTCGGAAGCTCCAAAAGAATTGGCCGGGGAAGCTTCCCGCATGAACGCCGGATTCATTCATATTTCCACCGATTATGTATTTGGAGGAGAACACTCGCGCCCGTTGAAACCTGAAACTCCCCAAACACCCGATTCCGTTTACGGAAAATCAAAACTTCAGGGCGAATTGAATGTTTTGCAACAACAACCCGAAAGCATCATTATTCGCACTTCCTGGCTCTATTCAAGATATGGCAGGAACTTTTTGAAAACCATGTTGCAACTCGGCAAAGAGCGGGATACTTTAAATGTGGTTTTCGATCAGGTGGGAACCCCGACCCTGGCAGACGACCTGGCAGATGCTATTCTGACTATTTTGAAAAATATCATTGCCAAAGAAAAAGAATTCACTCCCGGTGTGTACCACTTTTCCAACGAAGGCGTTTGCAGCTGGTTCGATTTTACAAAAGCCATTTTTTATGAATCCGGAATCTCCTGTAAGGTCATTCCCGTTGAATCGGATCAATTTCCGACCCCGGCCGCAAGACCCGCCTATTCCGTTATGGATAAATCAAAAATCAAAAATACCTTCGGAATTGAAATCGAACACTGGCAGGATAGCCTCCGAAAATGTCTGAAAAACATGAACAGTTAACACTCCTGTAATTTTTTTTCAATAAATTTAAAGTGTTCGCCATATCTGGCTGAAAATACAGCGAATTAAATGATAATTCAGGGCGATTGCATAAGAATAACAATTTAAAATCTTAAAACCTCACAAGTATGACAAAGAATAATATACCGTCACAAGTCACCGAAAAAGCCAATCAATGGCTTAACGGACAATACGATGAAGAGACAAAAGCAACCGTAAAAGCATTGTTGGAAGCCGGGGATCCTTCCCTGCTGATTGATGCCTTTTATAAAGATTTGGAATTTGGAACAGGCGGATTACGCGGAATTATGGGCGTAGGGAGCAACCGAATGAACCGTTATACGGTAGGTACAGCTACTCAGGGACTGGCTAATTATTTGAAAAAAGAGTTCGGTAATCTGTCTGAAATCAAAGTAGTTATTGGATACGACTGCCGAAACAACAGTCGTTATTTTGCAGAAACTGCCGCCAACATCTTCTCAGCCAATGGCATCCGGGCTTTCATTTTTGAAGATTTGCGTCCAACTCCCGAGATTTCCTATGCCATCAGAGATTTGAAATGCCAGAGTGGTATTATCCTTACTGCTTCACACAATCCAAAAGAATACAACGGCTATAAAGCCTATTGGGAAGACGGCGCACAAATTCTGGGTCCACACGACAAAAATATCATAAACGAAGTTCAAAACATCACCAATGTTGAGGATATTAAATTCGAAGGCAATCCCGAATTAATTGAAACCCTGGGAACTGCAATGGATGAGAAATTCCTGCAGGAGGTAACTGCTCTCTCTTTCAATCCCGATGTGATAAAAAGACAAAAAGACTTGAAAATTGTTTTTAGTCCGATTCATGGAACCACGGTAAAATTGGTCCCTGCCGCCTTACAAAAAATGGGTTTCCAAAACGTCATCCATGTTCCGGAACAGGATGTGGTCAGCGGAGATTTTCCTACCGTAGTTTCTCCCAACCCCGAAGAACCGGCAGCCCTGGAAATGGCGATCAACAAGGCAGTAGAAACAGGTGCTGATATCGTAATTGCAACCGATCCCGACGGAGACCGGCTGGGAATTGCAGTAAGAAACGAAAACAATGATTTTGTTTTGGTTAACGGCAACCAAACCGCCATATTGCTTACCTGGTATATGCTCAATCAATGGAAAGAAAAAGCATTGCTTACCGGGAAGGAATTTACGGTTAAAACCATTGTGACATCAGAACTCATTAAAACCATCGCCGATAAAGCCGGCGTTGAATGCTTTGATACCTACACAGGTTTCAAATGGATTGCCGGTATTATTCGTGAAAACGAGGGTAAGAAAAAATACATTTGCGGTGGAGAAGAGAGCTATGGATTTCTCCCCGGAGATTATGTGAGAGACAAAGATGCCGTGGGAGCGATTGTGGTAATTAGCGAAATTGCCGCCTGGGCAAAGGATCAGAACAAATCGGTTTACCAACTGCTAAAAGACATTTATATTGAGTATGGTTTCTCGCAGGAGAAAATGAAATACATTGTCCGCAAAGGAAAAAGTGGAGCAGAGGAAATAGAAGCATTGATGAAAAAATTCCGTGAAACACCGCCCACAAAACTTGGCGGCTCCAAAGTCAGTTTGGTGAAAGATTACCAATCACTAAAAACCAAAAACCTGATTACCGGAGCAACCTCCGACATCACTGATAAACCAACCACTTCCAATGTTCTTCAGTTCTTTACAGAGGATGGCTCAAAGGTATCGGTGCGCCCGTCTGGAACGGAACCCAAAATTAAGTTCTACTTCGAAGTAAGGGACAAAATGAATACCCGGGAGGAATTCAACACTGTTTCCGAAAAAGCCCTCGAAAAGATCGACCGCATCATGGCCGATATGGAAGTGGGTGAATAACTCAATTTGAAAACTTAACGAAGGGGTTTTGCCAAAAGCGAACCCCTTTTTCATTTAAAAAAAGTATCGGGGAAATTAACCAGATATACCCTTTCGGTTCCACGGGTTATTGCAGTATATAGCCATCTGAGAAAATCACGTGAGAGGTATTCTTCAGTAAAATATCCCAAATCCACAAAGATGGCTTTCCATTGTCCCCCCTGAGACTTATGGCACGTCATGGCGTAAGCAAATTTAACCTGAAGCGCATTGTAAAAATCATTTTCACGGGTACTGTCGAAACGTTTCTTTGCATCAGACACCTCTTCATAATCTTCCATTATCTTATAGAAGAATGCTTCCTGTTCCTCCTGTTTCAACCCCGCCCCCGGAGAAGAAATTGAATCCAGAATAATTTTTACATCCAACTCCACCTCTTTGTAATCCACCAAACGAAGCACCACATCGGCGAAATTCCGTCCGTAAAGTTCCTGATAATTATTAATCCGGGCCACTTCGGCAATGTCTCCATTGGCAATAAAACTGATTTTATCATCATCTTTTACCCAATGATAATTGTTTTTCATGACCAACAGGTAATCACCCACAGCTAACTGTTCTTCCCGAAATAAAATTGAATTACGAATGCCCTGATTGTAGAGATTGGCTCTTTTATTGGTACGACAAACAATTAAAGTCTCTTCCAATCCATACTGACTATAGCAATAATCCAACTCTTCCATCAGTTCAGCCCCGGTAATTCTAAAAAAATCGGGGAATTTATCTGTCGAAAACTTCGGAAAAGTCTCATCCTTCACTCCACTTTCCAGCATTTCTCTCAAATAAGTGGCATTGGTCAGGATGCCACTTCCTGCTTTCTGACGCACCACATCGGTAAGAGTTGCATAAAATACTTCCAACCCGTAAGCTTCAATGTTTCCTTTCTCCAGAGCAGTACTCAGCGAAATACCAACCGGAGGCAGCTGGGCATCATCGCCAATAAACATGACTTTACAGTTATTCCCGGAGAAAATAAATTTAAACAAATCATCCAGCAAACGCCCGGAACCAAATATACTGCCACTCCCATCATTGGCAATCATGGAAGCTTCATCAATAATAAACAAAGTGTCTTTATGCAGATTTTTATTTAAGTCGAAAGCGGCAAAACCATCTCTGGAAGATTGTTGTCGATAAATTTTCTTGTGAATTGTGTATGCCGGCAGCCCCACGCTATTGGACAAAACTTTAGCAGCTCTCCCCGTTGGTGCCATCAAAAAAGCCTTTTGTTTTAATTCTGATAAAACGTTTACAACAGCCCGAACAAGCGTGGTTTTCCCTGTTCCGGCATATCCTTTCAATATAAAAGCCGACTGAACTGAAGATGCAGCCAAAAATTCTCCGATTTTAGCACACGCAAGATCCTGCGAAGGGGTAGGTTCAAAACCAAATTCACTTATAATCTTGCTCTTCAGAAAATCTTTCAACATATCAGGCGTTGTTTTTTGAAAATATAGAAAAGAAAGTTAATTTCACAGCCCTTATCAAGCCGGTTGTTTACAAGTTTGTAATAATTATGGACAAAGATTTGCGATTTATTTTAGATAAAGAAATGAAGGTTTGATTTTTTTTATAAATTTGTGCTTTCAAATAAAAAACAAAATCAGAAAAATAATGAAAACAGCAATCCAGATTATTCTGACAGTTGCCATTCTTGCATTGGGTTATCTGTGTGTAGAGAGTATTCAAAAACCAGTGAGATTCAAGCAGGCACACAACGAAAGAAAAGAGAAAGTAATTGAAAGACTGGAAGAAATCCGTGAAGCTCAGCGTGCTTACAAATCCCTTAACGGGAAATTCACCGGAAGCTTTGATACTCTCATTCAGTTCGTTAACAACGATTCGCTTCGCCTGGTAAAAATGGAAGGACGCCTGACTGACAGCATGTTGGAAGAAGGTATGACCGAACTGGAAGCACTCAAACTTGGTATTATTAAGCGGGACACCATTTTTATAGCCGTGAAGGATTCTCTTTTCAATAAGGATTTCATCGCCGATTCTTTAAGGTATGTTCCGTTTACCAACAAGGAGGAATTCCAGATGGAGGCTAAATCTTTCTCCACCGCTTCAGGTGTTGAGGTACCTGTTTTTGAGGCAAGAGTTCACAACAACACTTACCTGCAGGGACTCAATAAACAGGAAATCATCAATCTTAATGATGAAGAACTTGCTTATGAAAGATTTCCCGGTTTAAAAGTGGGATCGCTGACCGAAGCAAACAATAGCGCAGGTAACTGGGAATAACAAAATTTTCATTTATGATTCCTGACATTTCTGTGGTTGACGAAACTTACGATACGACTATTACATCGTCATATTTTTTATCCATCCAGGCAAGCCTGGATGGATTTTCTTTTTGTACACTTGACCCTGTCAGGAATAAATATGTCCAGTTTCGGCACTTTAAACTTCAAAATCTGACATCAGAAGAGCTCCCGGAAATCGCTGAACAAATCTTTGAAGACAACGACCTACTGAACCTACCCTATAAAAAAGTCTTTATTCTGGTTCCCTCACCGGTTTCAACACTGGTTCCTGCCGGTCTTTTTCATGCTGAAGAGGCCCCCGAATGGCTCAGTTTCACTCATCAGATTCCTTCAGCTAACGATATTGCTTATACAAAAATGAAAATGGCAGATGCCTGCACCATTTTTGCCATCCCTGAAAGGCTTAAAGAACTTTTTAAGAGACAGTTTCCGGAGCCATTGTTCTTTCACCAATATGTTCCAATGACGGAAACCAAACTTGCCATTAGTCGCCCCGGAACCAGTAAAAGCCAAATCATCCTTAATATTCAGAACCATTTTTTTGACGTGGTGGTTTTGGAAAAAAATAATCTGAGACTGTGTAACACTTTTGAAATAAATGGAGAAGACGATTTAATATACTTTACCCTCTTTGTATTTGAACAATTACAGATTCCACCTACCACTGCAGACGTTCAATTGTTGGGGAACCATCCACGAATGGGGGAAATAAAACAAAAACTGGGAAAATACATTAAACATGTAAAACAGCCGGGACTCCCATCCGGCTTTCAATACAGTTATCTTTTCAGAGATGTTCCCGGTCATCAGTTTCACAACCTTTTTAGCCTTGCAGGATGCGTATAGTCAGTGGAAAATTAAAAGGCAGACGATTCTCACCCCCCTCCTCCTTCAAGGCAAGACCAACAACCGATCAGGCCAGGGAAAGCTTGTTTAACATCCTTAACAACCTGATTTCATTTGAAGAACAGGAAGTACTTGATTTGTTTGGCGGAACAGGTGCCATGTCGTATGAATTTGCTTCCCGGGGCGCAATTTCTGTTACCACTGTCGAAAAGAGCTTCCCCCACTTCAGGTTCATCAAAACCACCAGTGAAACGCTTGGATTATCCAACGAATTGCGAATAGTGAAATCTGATGTGTTTAAATTCCTTCCGAAAGACACCCACCGTTACACTTTAATATTCGCCGATCCCCCTTTTAGTCTGCCTGATTTAAAAGAATTACCCCTTTTGGTTATGAACTCCGGAAGACTATCCCCAAACGGTTTGTTTATTCTGGAACATGGACCCGACCACAATTTCAAAAATCATCCTTTTTTTTGGCAGCAACGTAATTACGGGAAAGTTAATTTCTCCTTTTTTCAACCTAAGGGATTGTGCCGAAATAACTTGCCACTTTAGACTTGTTCTTTTGCCCTTTAACTTCCTTGAAAATCCATTAAATAGTCTTTGATAAGAAAGTGCCAAATACAAAGCCTGCCCTGATTTTTTTTTCGGGACAGTAGCTGGCCTTTTCTGGCAAAAACCAGATAGACACCGATTATTAATTCAAAGAAACTGTGAAAAACAGGGAAGCAAGCTGAAAGCGCAATTAAAATCAGCCCGGGGCACCGTCCCGGGAAAAGAATCCAGATCATTTTTTGCGCCCTGAAAGGGCAGGTAAAAGAGGCAAAAGAGCAGTACGTATTTTTGCTTTGCAACAGGGTTTCACCACAGAGATTCACGGAGGAGCACAGAGAACTTCCGTCCGTGTGGATTTCCGAATCCACACGTTTCTACGGATATGATCCCTTATAAAAACAAAAAGCCACTGAAACAAAATCAGTGACTTTTGCGGTCTGGACGGGACTCGAACCCGCGACCTTCGGCGTGACAGGCCGACATTCTAACCAACTGAACTACCAGACCAAAAGGGAGCTCTTTAATTTTTTCCGGTGGCGGTCTGGACGGGACTCGAACCCGCGACCTTCGGCGTGACAGGCCGACATTCTAACCAACTGAACTACCAGACCAGAAAAGAGCGCTACCCTTTTGTTTTAAAGCGTTGCA
>Ga0163223_100377_pt1 | contig 14756 bp, 16 predicted proteins | sample MSEWel2016_02_17_2_FD_113147 | JGI IMG/M metagenome (GOLD analysis project Ga0163223, IMG submission 113147) | Subsurface microbial communities from deep shales in West Virginia, USA - MSEEL Well Study Marcellus 5H_2016_02_17 ...
CCAGGCCTTGGTTAAGCTCGCCAGGAAGCTGGCCCGAATTGCCTTCGCCTTGATGAAAAAACAATCAACGTATCGACCGAAAATGCCAGTTACCTGTTGTGCCACACCATAGAATCTCCTACACAAGCAAAGCAACCGCTATAAACAAAACGCCCTGCATCTGCAGGGCGTTTTTGTTACCGCGACTTATTAGATCGCACCACGCTGACGCAACAGATCAATGACCTGCTTGGCACCCTCTTCCACCGTCAGCGACTCGGTGTCTATCACCAGATCGGCATTGCCCGGCACATCGTAGGGGAAGGACTCGCCGGGAATGTTGTCATCGCCAGCAGCGTACAAGCCTTGCGGATCGCGTTGCTGACAGGTCAGCGGCGAAGCTTGGACATAAACCGTGAGCAGGCGATCAGCACCTACCAACGCCTTGGCCTGTTCGCGACCTTCGGCATCCGGCGCGACGAATGCCGCCAGGGTCAAAAGACCCGCCTCGTTGAACTGGCGCGCCACATGGGCGGCACGGCGCCAGTTCTCGGTGCGACCGGCGCGATCCTGCGGCAGACCCTTGTTCAAGTCGTGACGTAGGTTCTGGCCATCCAGTACATAAACAGCACGCCCCATGTCGAACAGCTTGCGCTCCACGGCGTAGGCCAAGGTGCTCTTGCCGGCACCGGACAGCCCGGTAAACAGCACAGTGGCGGGCTGCTGGCCGAAGCGGACTGCTCGCTCTTCGGTCGATACGTGAGCCAGCGCACCGTGATGCCCGGTAGAGCCATGAGCAAGCGGATCAGCGATGATCATGCCGGCACCGACGGTGCCGTTAGTGAGCCTATCGATAACAATGAAGGCGCCAGTGGTGCGGTTCTGCGCGTAGCCATCCAGGGCAATCGGCGCATCCAGGCTGACCTTGACGCGACCGATCTCGTTGAGTTGCAGACTGCTCGCCGCGCCATGTTCCAGCGTATTCACATCAATGCTATGAGTGATGCTGGCAATCGATCCCGGCACATAGCTGGTGGCGCGCTTGATGTCGTATTTCTTGCCCGGCAGCATCGGCTCTTCACCCATCCAGACAAGCATGGCCTCGAAGCCGTCGGCGATGCGTGGCTTGTTGTCGGCGTGGACCAGCATGTCGCCACGAGACACGTCGATTTCGTCTTCCAGCGTCAGGGTGATCGCTTCGCCCGGCGTGGCTTGTTCCAGCTCACCATCGAAGGTGACGATGGATTTGACCTTGCTGCGCTTGCCGGATGGCAACACCGTCACCTCATCCCCCTTGCGCACGATGCCGCTGGCAAGCGTGCCAGCGAAGCCGCGGAAGTTGAGGTTAGGGCGGTTGACGTACTGCACCGGGAAGCGCAAGTCGTCGAAGTTGCGGTCGCCAGCAATCTCGACGCTTTCGAGAATTTCCATCAGCGACTGGCCTTCATACCAAGGCGCACGCTCGGAGCGATTGACCACGTTGTCGCCCTTGAGCGCCGACATGGGCACGAAGTGCAGCGAAGTCGGTTGCAGATCAATGCGCTCGGCAAAGTTCAGATAATCCGCCTTGATGCGCTCGAAAACAGACTGGTCGAAGTCCATCAGATCCATCTTGTTGACGGCGACTACGATGTGCTTGATACCCAGCAGCGAGGTAATGAAGCTGTGGCGCTTGGTCTGAGTCTGCACGCCGTAGCGGGCATCGACGAGGATGATCGCCAGGTCGCAGGTCGAGGCGCCGGTAGCCATGTTGCGGGTGTACTGCTCATGACCGGGCGTGTCGGCGATGATGAACTTGCGCTTGGCAGTAGAGAAATAGCGGTAGGCGACATCGATCGTGATGCCCTGCTCGCGCTCCGCCTGCAGACCGTCGACCAGCAATGCTAGATCCACGTCATCGCCGGTGGTGCCAGACTTTTTCGAGTCACGGGTGATCGCTTCGAGGTGATCTTCATAGATCATCTTCGAGTCATGCAGCAGGCGTCCGATCAGGGTGCTCTTGCCGTCGTCGACGTTGCCGCAGGTCAGAAAGCGCAGCAACTCCTTGCGCTCGTGCTGGGCCAGGTACGCGAGGATGTCCTCGCTGATCAAATCAGACTGATGAGACATGGTGCGGAATCCTTAGAAGTAGCCCTGACGTTTCTTTTCTTCCATCGACCCGGCGCCATCATGATCGATGACACGGCCCTGGCGTTCGGACGTGCGGGTCAGGAGCATTTCCTGGATGATTTCAGGAAGGGTCGAGGCGGTGGATTCCACTGCACCAGTCAGCGGGTAGCAGCCGAGGGTGCGGAAGCGAACCATGCGTTTTTCGATACGCGCCTTTTCCTCGTCGGTGAGGTGTTCGAGGATGCGCTCGTCGTCGATCATAATCAGGGTGCCGTTCTTCTCGATGACTTCGCGCTCGGCGGCGAAGTACAGCGGCACGATCGGGATCTGTTCCAGATAGATGTATTGCCAGATGTCCAGCTCGGTCCAGTTCGACAAGGGGAAGACGCGGATGGACTCACCCTTCTTCACGTTGCCGTTGTAGACATTCCAGAGTTCCGGGCGCTGATTTTTCGGATCCCAGCGGTGCTTGCTGTCACGGAAGGAGTAGACACGCTCCTTGGCACGGGACTTCTCTTCGTCGCGGCGGGCCCCGCCGAAAGCAGCGTCGAAGCCGTGCTTATCGAGCGCCTGTTTGAGGCCCTCGGTCTTCATAATGTCGGTGTGCTTGGCGCTGCCGTGAGTGAACGGATTGATGTCCTGCGCGACGCCGTCCGGGTTGATGTGAGTGATCAAATCAAGATCCATCTCGGTGACCATCTTCTCGCGGAAACGGTACATCTCCTGGAATTTCCAGCGCGTGTCGACGTGCATCACCGGAAACGGCAGACGACCGGGAAAAAAGGCCTTGCGTGCCAGATGCAACATCACGGCGGAATCCTTGCCGATGGAATAGAGCATCACCGGATTATCGAATTCGGCGGCCACTTCACGAATGATGTGGATGCTTTCCGCCTCCAGCTGTTTCAGATGCGTCAGTTTGTCGACCATGGCTACTCACGAATTTGGCAGATGGACGGCCGGCGGGCCGGAGCGAGGGCGCAACTCTAACACGGCGCAAAATTCTAATCAGGCCGCCGCTTAGAACGAAATTGACTAAATTTATGCCTCGGCAACTTGGCAAACGGGAGCGGCTCATGGGTTCTTTCAGCTGCGAGGCCAAGCTCACGGCCCAGAACAAGCCGTCCGCTGATACAGCGCTGCCGGTGCGCAGAGCGCACCCTAAGTCCGAAGTTCAATTGCCATAGGCAGTGTGCGCTTATTGTAGGGTGCGCTTTGCGCACCAAGGCAGCGTCTCTAGCGACCTAAGCCGGATTGGGGCAATCAATGAACAGATGCTCGACGGCAAACCGCTTTGCCAGGTAATCACCCAGCGCCTGGACGCCGTAACGTTCTGTGGCGTGATGGCCGGCGGCGAAGAAACTCAACCCGCTCTCCCGCGCGATATGCACGGTGGGTTCCGAAACCTCACCGGTCAGGTAAGCGTCGACACCTGCGGTCACGGCTTGATCGATATAGCCTTGGGCGCCGCCCGTGCACCAGGCGATGCGCCTGATCGGTCCCAGGCCTTCGACCATCAACGGCTCACGTCCGAGCGCGACCTTTATCCGCTGCATGAAATCAGCAGGTGCGAGCGGTACGTCGAGCGAGCCGACGAGACCGACCGAGCGAGGATTGTCGGGTTCCAGAGGCCCTTCAACGGTGAGGCCGAGCAGCCGTGCCAACTGCACGTTGTTGCCCACTTCAGGGTGCACGTCGAGCGGCAGGTGATAGGCAAGCAGGCTGATGTTGTTGCTGAGCAACGTCTTCAACCGGCGCTGCTTGATGCCCACGACGCGAGGGTCTTCGTTCTTCCAGAAATAGCCGTGATGCACCAGCACCACGTCGGCCTGTACCTCGACTGCGGCATCGAGCAGCGCCTGGCTGGCCGTCACACCGCTGACGATGCGGCTTACCTGCGGACGTCCTTCTACCTGTAAGCCGTTGGGGCAATAGTCAGAGATCTTGGCGATGTTCAGGTAGCGATCGGCTTCTTCAACCAGCGTGCTCAGCGCAACGGCCATGCATACATCCTCTTGGCAAAATCGGGTATCTCGGGGCCGGCTGCGGATTTTGAAGAACCGTGCCATGAGCGGTCTGAAACAATATGGCTTAACCCGCCTTACCGACTCGGTACAGAATCGCCATCGGCAAAGCTGCAATTCGCAGCCAGCTTCGTATAATGCCGCCACCTTAAGGGGCGCAATCGCCCTCCGCAACCTGTCCGGATTTCGAATCGCGATGATCAATGCCCTGCGTTTTCTTGGCTGGCCGTTGCTGGTAGGCCTGCTCGTGGCCCTGCTGATCATTCAGCGTTATCCGCATCTGGTAGGCCTGAACGCCGAGCCGGAATACACCCTGCGCCAGGCACCGCTGGTGGGCATACCACAGCAAGGCCCTTATTCCTATGCCAATGCGGTCAGCGGCGCGGCGCCAGCGGTGGCCAATCTCTACACCACCAAAGTGATCGACCGCTCCAGCCAACCGCCCATGATCAAGGACGATCCGCTGTTTCAGCGATTCTTCGGTGACAACCTGCCGCGCCAGCGCCGCATGGAATCAAGCCTGGGCTCCGCCGTCATCATGAGCCCCGAAGGCTATCTACTGACCAACAACCACGTCACCGCCAATGCCGAGCAGATCGTGGTGGCCTTGCGCGATGGCCGGGAAACGCTCGCACGGGTCATTGGCAGCGACCCGGAGACCGATCTTGCGGTGCTGAAGATTGATCTAGCGGACCTGCCGGCGATCACTATTGGCCGCTCGGACAGCATCCGCATTGGCGACGTGACGCTGGCGATCGGCAACCCGTTCGGCGTCGGCCAGACCGTGACCATGGGCATCATCAGCGCCACCGGGCGCAACCAGCTCGGTCTCAATACCTATGAAGATTTCATTCAGACCGACGCGGCGATCAACCGTGGAAATTCCGGTGGCGCGCTGGTCGACACCGCCGGACACCGGATTGGCATAAACACAGCGATCATCTCCGAATCCGGCGGCTCGCAAGGCATCGGTTTCGCGATACCAGTGAAGCTCGCCATGGATGTGATGAAATCCATCGTGGAGCATGGCCAGGTAATTCGAGGCTGGCTCGGTGTAGAGGTGCAATCGCTGACTCAGGAACTGGCTGAATCCTTTGGCCAGGCAGGCCGGCCAGGAATAGTGGTCGCGGGGGTTTATCGGGATGGACCGGCTGAACGCGCCGGCCTGCGGCCAGGGGATCTGATCCTTAGCATCGATGGGCAGCAGGCCAGTGATGGTCGCACCTCGATGAATCAGGTCGCGCGCGTGCGGCCGGGCGATGAGATCGATATCGATATTCTGCGCAACGGGAAACCGCTGACGCTTACCGCCGAGGTCGGCATGCGGCCGCCGGTAGAGAAAAGCCCCCAATGAGCAATATCGATCACTGACGATCCGGGTCCCGTGAATTCCGGACAGCCCTGCAATCGCCTCAAGGGCGCGCGCCCGCATATGTGGCGCGCACATGCTGCACTCACGGGAGGTCCGACTTCGGGGCGAACCTGCTTAAGTGAACGAAGTTGCCAACAAGCCGCAAGCAACCTGTCGCTTGGCTGCTTAATCGTTGCCTTTCAATGCGTCGAGCAGCGCCTGATTCTGCTCCGGCGTGCCGATGGTGATCCGTAAGTACTGGTCGATTCGCGGATGCTTGAAATGCCGCACGATAACGCCCTGCTCCCGAAGCCCTGCGGCGAGCTCGGCAGCGTCGCACTGCGGATGACGGGCAAAAATGAAGTTCGCCGCCGACGGCAACACCTCGAAGCCCAGCGCCTGCATCGAGGTCACCACCGCTTCGCGACTGGTGATCACCTGCTGACAGGTCTGCTCGAAATATTCGCGATCTTCGAACGCAGCCGCCGCGCCGGCGATGGCGATGCGGTCCAGCGGATAGGAATTGAAGCTGTTCTTGATGCGCTCCAGCGCCTCGATCAGATCCGGATGCCCAACGGCCAGACCAACGCGCAGTCCGGCCAATGAACGGGACTTCGACAGGGTCTGGGTGACCAGCAGGTTCGGATAACGATCCACCAGCGCAATGGCCGATGTACCGCCGAAATCGATATAGGCCTCATCCACCAGGACCACCGAATCGGGGTTCGCCTGCAGCAGCCGCTCGATCGCCTCCAGCGCCAGCAGACATCCGGTGGGCGCGTTGGGATTGGGGAAGATGATGCCGCCGTTCGGCCGGCTGTAGTCAGCCACGTCGATCTGGAACTGCGCATCCAGCGGGATGGCTTCGTAGCCGATTCCATAGAGCCCGCAATAGACCGGATAGAAGCTGTAGGTCACATCGGGAAACAGCAGCGGCTTGCCGTGCTGAAACAGCCCGTGAAAAGCGTGCGCCAGCACCTCGTCCGAACCATTGCCGACGAACACCTGGCTCGGCTGCACGCCGTAATAATCAGCCACCGCCTGCTTGAGGCGCTCGCCGTTGGGGTCGGGATACAGGCGCAGGCTGTCGCCGATCTCCGCCTGCATCGCGGCAATGGCCTTTGGCGAGGGGCCGTAGGGATTTTCGTTGGTGTTGAGCTTGACCAGCTTGCTTAGCTTCGGCTGTTCACCCGGTACGTAAGGCACCAGGTCTTTGACGAAGGGGCTCCAGAGTTTGCTCACAGCCCTTCTCTCCTCTCAAAAATCGCTGAAGACTGAAGGCCGAAGAATGGACTAAAGGCATCGAGTGCCTCGTCCCACCTACAGCCTCCAGCGCTTTTACGGCTTTACTGCTTTATCCGGTATTCCGCGCTACGCGCATGCGCAGTCAGCGACTCGCCGCGCGCCAGCACCGAGGCGATCTTGCCCAGTTCGGAGGCCCCCTCAGCCGAGCAGTTGATGATCGACGAGCGTTTCTGGAAGTCGTAAACACCCAGCGGCGACGAGAAGCGCGCCGTTCCCGAAGTGGGCAGCACGTGATTCGGGCCGGCGCAATAATCACCCAGCGCCTCGGCGGTGTAACGCCCCATGAAGATCGCGCCAGCGTGGCGGATCTCTGGCAGCCATCGGTCCGGATCGGCAACGGAGAGTTCGAGGTGTTCGGGGGCGATGCGATTGGCGACCTCGATGGCCTGTTGCATGTCGGCAACCTGGATCAGCGCACCGCGGCTCTGCAGCGACGCACGGGCGATCTCGTTGCGCTCGAGGCTCGGCAGCAGACGCGTGATACTTTCCGCGACCTGATCGAGGAACGCCGCGTCCGGACTGACCAGGATCGATTGCGCATCTTCGTCGTGCTCGGCTTGGGAGAATAGGTCCATGGCGATCCAGTCGGGATCGGTCTGGCCGTCGCAGACCACCAGAATTTCGGACGGCCCGGCGATCATGTCGATCCCGACCTTGCCGAATACGTGACGCTTGGCCGTGGCGACATAGATGTTGCCGGGCCCGACGATCTTGTCCACTGGCGGTACGCTCTCGGTACCGTAGGCCAGCGCGGCGACCGCCTGGGCGCCACCGATGGTGAACACGCGGTCAACACCGGCGATGCAGGCCGCGGCCAGCACCAGCTCGTTGATTTCACCGCGCGGTGTGGGCACGACCATGACAACTTCCGGCACACCGGCAACCTTCGCAGGAATGGCGTTCATCAGCACCGACGAGGGATAAGACGCCTTGCCTCCCGGCACGTAAAGTCCCGCACGATCAAGCGGCGTGACCTTCTGACCCAGCACGGTGCCGTCGGCTTCGGTGTAGGTCCAGGAATCCTGTTTCTGTTTTTCGTGATAGCGACGAACACGCTCGGCCGCGGCTTCCAACGCCAGACGTTGCGCCGGGCTGATGCGTTCGAGCGCCAATTCAAGGCGCTCGCGCGGCAGAATCAGATCGGCCATGGAGGCCACTTCCAACCCATCGAAACGCTGCGTCAACTCGACCAGTGCCGCATCGCCGCGCTCGCGCACCGCCTTAATGATCTCCAGCACGCGCTGGTTAACACCGTCATCGGACACGCTTTCCCAGCTCAGCAGATGATCCAGGTGTCGCGAAAACTCGGGATCAGCGGCGTTGAGTCGGCGGATGTCGATGGGAGCGGTCATAACGGGCCTCATGAGGAGTACGTCGAAGCGGTTTGCAGGCGCCCGTAGATTAACAAGCCAAGCGTGCGGGCACCTGAGAAATAGGCTATGACACGAATAGGCGAGCCGGCCGCGCAGCAGCCGGCGGAAGATCAATCCTGCTGTTCGATGGCGTTCTGCAACGCATCGATCAGCGTCTGGATACGCGCATGCTGCATTTTCATCGACGCCTTGTTGACCACTAGGCGCGAGCTGATCATGGCGATCAGTTCCTGCGGCTCCAGCCCGTTGGCGCGCAGCGTATTACCGGTATCGACCACGTCGATGATCTTGTCCGCCAACCCCACCAGCGGCGCCAGCTCCATCGAGCCATAGAGTTTGATGATGTCGACCTGACGGCCCTGCTCGGCGTAGTAGCGTTTGGCGACATTGACGAACTTGGTCGCAACGCGCAGCCGCCCTTTGGGCTCCGGCGCACCGACCTTGCCGGCCGTCATCAGCTTGCAGTTGGCGATTTTCAAATCCAGCGGCTCGTACAGTCCCTGGCCACCGTACTCCAACAGCACGTCCTTGCCAGCCACGCCAAGATCCGCCGCGCCATGCTCGACGTAGGTCGGCACGTCCGTGGCGCGCACGATCAGCAGACGCACGTCATCCTGTGTGGTCGGGATGATCAGCTTGCGGCTTTTTTCCGGATTCTCGGTGGGAACGATACCCGCCGATGCCAGGAGCGGCAGCGTGTCGTCGAGGATGCGGCCTTTGGAAAGGGCAATGGTGAGCATGGACGGTTTTCCTTGAAGCCTGTTGATGGCGACCTGGCGCAGGCAGGGCGAGCATGCGCAGTCTCAGCCGAAGCCGCCGACTCAAGAGCTGGTGGCTTCGGCCCATTGCCGATAGCTAGCCCGGTACGCGGCGAATCTTGGCGCCCAGCAACTGCAGCTTTTCTTCGATGCACTCATAACCACGATCGATGTGGTAGATGCGGTCGATCAGCGTATCGCCTTCGGCCACCAGACCGGCAATCACCAGGCTCGCCGAGGCACGCAGGTCGGTCGCCATGACGGGAGCGCCCTTGAGTTTCGGCACGCCGGTAACGATGGCGGTGTTGCCCTCGACAAGAATCTGCGAGCCCATGCGGTTCATTTCATAGACGTGCATGAAGCGGTTCTCGAATACCGTCTCGATAACGGTACCAGTGCCTTCGGCAACCGCGTTCAGGGCAATGAACTGCGCCTGCATGTCGGTGGGGAAAGCGGGGTACGGCGCGGTGCGGATATTCACCGCTTTCGGCCGGTTGCCCTTCATGTCCAGCTCGATCCAGTTGCTACCGGTATCGATATGGGCACCGGCTTCTTCGAGCTTGTGCAGTACGGCCTCGAGCAGGGTGGCGTCGGTGTCCTTGAGTTTCACGCGTCCGCCGGTTGCGGCAGCGGCGACCAGATAGGTGCCCGTCTCGATGCGGTCCGGCATTACGCTGTAGCGACCGCCACCCAGACGCTTCACGCCGTCGATGATGATGGTGTCGGTGCCGGCGCCGGAAATCTGCGCGCCCATGGCATTGAGGAAGTTCGCTAAATCGACCACTTCCGGCTCGCGCGCGGCGTTTTCCAACACGCTGCGGCCGTTGGCCAGCGCCGCGGCCATCATGATGTTCTCAGTGCCGGTCACGCTGACGATGTCGAAGAAGAAGTGCGCGCCGCGTAGACCGCCAGCTGGCGCCCGCGCCTTGATGTAGCCACCTTCGACGTCGATCTGCGCGCCCATCGCTTCCAGGCCGCGAATGTGCAGGTCGACCGGGCGCGAGCCAATGGCGCAACCGCCTGGCAGCGCGACTTCCGCCTCGCCGAAGCGCGCAACCATGGGTCCGAGCACCAGGATCGATGCACGCATCGTCTTGACCAGCTCGTATGGAGCGACCAGCGTCTGGATGCTGCTGGCGTCGACTTCGACGCTGAGCTTTTCGTCGATGACCGGTTGCACGCCCATGCGACCGAACAGCTCGATCATGGTCGTGATGTCGTGCAGGTGCGGCAGGTTGCAGACGGTTACCGGGGTATCGGCAAGCAAGGTGGCCGCCAGAATTGGCAGGGCCGAGTTTTTTGCACCGGAGATGCGAATCTCGCCGTCGAGGCGGGCACCGCCAGTAATGATCAATTTATCCATGATATTCCTGTAACCCGCATGCTCGAAGCGCTTGCGAAGAGGGGCCGCGCCCAGTCAGTGCAGCGCGCAGCCCGAATATGTCTGTCGTGACGGTGATCAGCTACGCGCCAGCCAGTCGGCACGGCTGAAGAATTTCATCGTGACGGCATGAATGCTGCCATCGGCTATCCACGGGTTCAGATGAGCATAAATCTGCTGCTGGCGCCTGACCGGACTCAATCCGGCCAACTCGTCGCTGATCACGTTCAGCTGGAAATTGCAGCCTTCGCCTTCGACTTCCACCTGTGCGTCCGGAAGCTTCTCTTCCAGAAAATTCTTAACTTCTAAGGCCTGCATGTTCAACCTCTATCGGCGCCGGACGCGCGCGGCCGGCCATCATACAAAAAAGCCCGAAGACTGCGAACCCCGAAGCCCTTCGAGCTGAAGCAGCCTTCGCTACTCGAGCGTTTCTGCCTCGCTGCTGCGCGGACGCCGGTGATGGCGGCCCGCCTCTACTGCGGGGAATCTAGAAGATGCAAAGCGTACGACGAGAATCGCCACCGCCAACAGCAGAATGGCTCCAGAAATATAGACGACGCCCATGTCCGGACGGTGATGATGCGAAACGTCCGAGATCAGCAAGCGAGTCAGCGCAGTGATTGCCACGTAGATAAGGAAGCGCACCGGCATGTGATTGGTTTTGAAGTAAATACCCACCATCGCGCCGAGTTCGAGGTAGATGAACAGCAACAGGATGTCATCGACACTGATGCTGCCCTTTTCGATCATGCCTAGAAAGGCCACCAACCCGGCCCAGGCGGTGACCGCACCGATGCCGAACAGCGCCAGGTAATGAAAGGTCTCGACCAGTAGATTACCCAGCGACTCGGCGACGGCATGCACCTTGCCGCGCGCCGCTTCTGCCCAGCGCAGCGTCATCAGACCGTTCCTCTCGCTTCGTCCGCTAGCGAAAGGACGTCCAGCAAACCGGACACCCTGGCGATTTCACGCATGTCGCCAGGCATGCCGACGATGGTCACTTCACGCCCGAAAGCGATCGCGTCGCGGGTATAGGCCAGCAGCAAGGAAAGCCCGACGCTGCTGGATTTTTCCACCGAGGAGCAATCGATCAACAACGGCTGTCCTTTGGCACCACGGATCACGGCCTGACCGGTCCGGCGCAGGGCCGGACCGGACTGGTAGTCGAGCACGCCGAAAAGCCGCAACTCGCCACTGGCGCCGCTCTCGACACGCCCCTCACTCATCGCCTGTCGCCTGCTGGCCTGCCTCGGTGTCCTTGGCGCGTGCGACAACTTCGCCCCAGCCATCGATGGTCTTGTCCAAATCACCACCATTTTTCTGCATGGTGTCGGCGAACTGGTCACGGAACAGCTTGCCGATATTGATGCCGTTGATGATCACGTTGCGCACCCGCCATTCGCCGCCCTGATTGACCATGGTGTACGACACCGGATAGATCTCACCCTGGCGACCGGTCACTTCCATACCAACGCTGGTACGCTCGGCGTCCTGCTTGCCACTGGCCGGCAGCACTCGAATCTGCTGATTGTTGTACTCCAGCAGCGCATTGCCGTAGAACTGCATAAGGCTGCGCTTGAAGTTTTCCTGGAAGCGGGTCATCTGCTCTGGACTGGCGCTGCGTGAGTACTTCACGGTCATGATGCTGCGCGAAATCCCTTCGGCATCGACCACCGGACCGAGGATATCGTTGAGGGACTCGTAAAAAGCATTCGGGTCCTGCCGGTACTGATCCTTATTGGCCTGGAGGTCGGCGAGCAACTCGTCGGTGGTCTTCTGGATCACTTCGTGAGCACTCGGGGCCGCCAGAGCCAGCATAGGCAGGGCGGTCAGCAATACCAGCAAACTGCGACGCAGGGCATTCATCATGGGGATGTACCTCACTCTTTATTGACCGAATTGAGCAAAAATTTGCCGATCAGATCTTCCAGCACCAAGGACGACTGGGTATCGCGAATCGTATCGCCGTCACCCAGGGTTTCCTCTTCGCCGCCGACACTGATGCCGATGTATTTTTCGCCCAGCAGGCCGGCGGTCAGAATCGACGCGGTGGAATCGATCGGCAGAATATCGACGTCCTGCTGAACCTCCAGCGTGACACGTCCGGTATAACTCTCGCGATCCAGATCGATCGCAGTCACCTTGCCGATCGTCACCCCGGCCATGGTGACCTTGGATCTGACACTCAGACCGGCAATATTGTCGAAATAGGCGTACAGCCGGTATGTGTCTGCGCTATCGACGCTCAGCCCGCTGACCCGTAGCGACAGCAGCATCAGGGCCAGGAGGCCCGCCAAGAGGAACAGACCAACACCAATTTCCAGGGTGCGGATACGCATCAAAAATCTCCAAACATCAACGCGGTCAGAATAAAGTCGAGGCCGAGCACGGCCAGCGAGGCGTAAACCACCGTTCGGGTGGTGGCACGACTGATACCTTCGGATGTGGGCTCGCAATCATAGCCCTGGAACACCGCAATCCAGGTCACCACGACAGCGAACACCATGCTCTTGATAACCCCATTGAGCACGTCCGAAGTGAAAACGACACTGTTTTGCATATTGGCCCAGAACGAGCCTTCATAGACGCCGAGCCAGTCCACGGCAACCATCGCACCGCCCCAGATGCCGACCACGTTGAATATGACCGTCAGCAACGGCAAGGAAATGAAGCCGGCCCACAACCGCGGCGCGACGATATATTTCAGCGGATCGACACCGATCATTTCCAGGCTGGACAGCTGCTCGGTGGATTTCATATTGCCGATCTCGGCAGCCAACGCAGACCCGGCACGACCAGCGAACAGCAGCGCGGTGACCACCGGCCCCAGCTCGCGCAGCAGTGTCAGGGCGACCATCTGCCCCACCGCCTGTTCGGAGCCGTAGTTGCTGAGAATGCTGTAGCCCTGCAACGCCAGCACCATGCCGATGAAAATGCCGGACACCACCACGATCGCCAGCGACAGCACGCCAACCGAATAGAGCTGCCGGACCAGCAAAGAAAAACGGTTGTCCAGCCCGCTGGGACCGAACAGCGCGTGAAACAGGAATAATGTGGCGCGCCCCTGCGCGGCGACCACATTCATCCCCGCCTCGCCGAACATCCGGACTCGCTCGATCAAAGAACGCTTACGCATCGGAGCCTCGCAACAAGTCCTCGGCATAGGCCGGCGCCGGAAAATGGAAAGGCACCGGACCATCCGCCGCGCCTCGCATGAATTGCTGGATACGCGGGTTCGTGGAATCGCGCAGCTCGGCAGGCGTGCCCTGCCCCAGCACTTGCCCATCGCCGACGACATAGATGTAATCGGCGATGCTGGAGGTTTCGGCCAGGTCATGGGAAACCACGATACTGGTGATGCCCAGCGCATCGTTGAGCAGACGAATCAGCTGCACCAGCACGCCCATGGCAATCGGGTCCTGGCCGGCGAAAGGTTCGTCGTACATGAGGATCTGCGGATCCAGCGCAATCGCTCGCGCCAACGCCACGCGACGCTTCATGCCGCCGGACAGCTCATCGGGCATCAGCTCCACCGCGCCGCGCAAACCCACCGCCTGTAGCTTCATCAGGACGATGTCGCGAATCATCTCTTCCGGCAGCTTTGTATGCACCCGCAGCGGGAAGGCGACGTTCTCGAAGACATCGAGATCGGTGAACAGCGCACCGCTTTGGAACAGCACGCCCATCTGCTTGCGCATGTCGAACAACTCGCGGCGCGACAGCGTGGGCAGGTTAGTGCCGGCCACCCAGACTTCGCCGCTGGTCGGCTTGAGCTGAGCGGCGATCAGGCGCAGCAGCGTGGTCTTACCGCAGCCGGACGGGCCCATGATGGCCGTCACCTTGCCTCGCGGTATGACGATATCGACATTATTGAAAATGCTCCGCTCGCCGCGCTTGAAGGTGACCCCCTTCAGCTCGACGGCGTTAGCGTTGGCGGCGCTCATCGGATCTCCTTGGATACGGTCTGCAAATCTGACGCCCTCCGATGTTTCGGAGATACTTCGCAGAGCCGTTTTGGCGGCGCGAACTATAGCACCGCGCCAGAAGCCTCCCAAGCCAGCGTCTGTATCGGCACATGAGCGAGCGCACATTCGTTCAGCTTGAGTTCAGCTGGAAAGACGACGATCCACTCGAAAGCTTTTCGGTGAGCGGCGATGGGTTTGCCGCTATAATCCCGCGTTTTCATTCAGGCGATGAAACAGACATGAATCAGAGCAGCCAGCTGATCGAGACTGCCCAGCGCACCATCCGCATGGAAATTGAAGCGGTCGAGCAACTCAAGGCCCGCATCGATGAACAGTTCGTCAAGGCGTGCGAGCTCATCCTCCAGTGCAAGGGCCGCGTCGTCGTGGTCGGCATGGGCAAGTCCGGGCATATCGGCAACAAGATTGCCGCCACGCTCGCCAGCACCGGCACCACGGCATTCTTCGTTCATCCGGCCGAAGCCAGCCATGGCGACATGGGCATGATCACCCG
>Ga0163223_100380_pt1 | contig 14704 bp, 11 predicted proteins | sample MSEWel2016_02_17_2_FD_113147 | JGI IMG/M metagenome (GOLD analysis project Ga0163223, IMG submission 113147) | Subsurface microbial communities from deep shales in West Virginia, USA - MSEEL Well Study Marcellus 5H_2016_02_17 ...
AGTATGGACTGCCCCAAGCGCGTCGAGCTTATCCTTGCAGCTTGAGGCTGTTTTTCTGTCGACCGCAGGATGGGTACAACCCTCCGAACGACTCGCTTCCAGCTCCAAGCTCCAAGCTGCCTTTTACCGCCTTACCGGACGTTTTTGCAGTTTGCGCTGCAAGGTCCGCCGGTGCATGCCTAGTGCGCGCGCCGTGGCGGAGATGTTGCCGTCATGTTCGGCCAGTACGCGCTGAATATGTTCCCACTGCAGGCGATCGACCGACATTGGGTTTTCCGGCACCAGCGTATCCAGATCGGCATGTTTGGAAAGCAGCGCGGCCAGCACATCGTCGGCATCGGCGGGCTTGCACAGGTAATTGCAGGCGCCACGCTTGATAGCCTCGACCGCGGTGGCGATGCTCGAATAGCCAGTGAGGATGAGCACCTTCATTTCCGGGTCCAGCTCGAGCAATTTGGGCAGCAGTACCAAACCGGAATCGCCATCCATCTTCAGGTCCAGCACCGCGTAGTCAGGCAATTCCTGCTTCGCCATTTCCAGGCCTTCTTCGGCCGATCCGGCGATGCTGACGTGCAAACCACGACGGCTCATGGCCCGCGCCATGACACGGGTAAATGTGGGGTCGTCATCCACCAGCAGCAAATGAGGCTGATCTTCGCCTTCGTGCTGCAACTCTTCGGTCATGCTTGCATTCCTCGCGTTATGGTCACGTCAGGTTCAGGCCCTCACCGAGCCATGCGGCAGGCGCAACTCGGTCAGGGTGCCACCTTCTTCGTGATTGTAGAGCTTCACCGTGCCGCCGGCGCGGGTAACGCTGGCCTGGCTCAGGAACAAGCCGAGACCGAACCCCTTGCCTTTGGTCGTGATGAAAGGTCGACCGATCTGTTCGGCGATCGCCAGCGGTACACCGGCGCCATGATCGCGAATGGTCAGCTTGATCCACTGCGCATCCCAATCCAGGCGAATATCCAGATTATCCGGGCTGGCATCGGTGGCGTTGTTCAGCAGGTTGAGCAACGACTGCCCTAGATCAGCCGGCGGCATCAGGCGCGGGGGCGTACCCTTGCCGAGGCATTGAAAGCGAAAGGTCGCCTCCGGATGCATCAGATGCCAGCGCTGTAGCACCGACTCGACCCACTCACGGGCGGTCTGCTCGACGACTGCCTGACGGCGATCAGCTTCCGCGGCACGCACCAGCTGACGCAGGCTCTCCTTGCATAGCTGAACCTGCGATTGCAGCAACGCCAGATCCTCGTTCAACTGGGGCTGCTGATATTCCTGTCGCAACTCCTTGAGCAGCACGCTCATGGTCGCCAGTGGCGTTCCCAGCTCGTGCGCCGCCCCGGCTGCCTGCGTTGCCACGGCGAGCAGCTGCTGATCGCGCATGCTTTCTTCGCGGCGCTGGGCCTGGAACTGTTCCTGGCGCCTCAATTGCTCGGCCATGCGCGCCACGAAAAAGGTAATCAAGGCAGCGGCCAGCGCGAAACTCAGCCACATTCCATAAACCAGCAAAGTTGTGCGATCGACCGGTGGCGCGATGACTGGGTCGTACCACACCAGCATCAAGGTGTAGCCCGCAAGCGCCATCCCCGACAGAACCACCGAATACATCCACGGCAAGGTCGCAGCAGCGATGGTCAGCGGCACCAGGTAATAAGAAACGAACGGGTTGGTCGAACCGCCCGAGTAATACAGCAGCGCACTGTGGATCAACAGATCCGCGGCCAAGTGCACGGCGTATTCGAGCTCGGTCACCGGCCAGGGTCCGCGCAGTCGCAGAGCGGTACCCAGGCAGATCAGCGCCGAGACGGCCAGTGTGACGCCCAGATGAAACCACGGCAGTCCGAATAGTTGAGTGGCATAGGCGAGCCCCACCGCGCCCGCCTGCGCGGCGAGCACGAGGATGCGGATCAGAGTAAGTAGCCGTAGATTCTGGCGACTAGCTGAAAGCAGGTGAACGGATGCGTACATGGACTCTCCAACGGAGTCGCGAGTATAACCAAGGCGCCCGAAAGACAGCCCTCGTGCGGCAACGCGACGCACAAAAAACTGCATCGCGCCGCTCAAGGTCTAACAAGCTGTTGAAAAACGTTGGCGAGACAGTCAAGACAAGGCGGAGAAACGGACCGGGCTCGCGATCGAGTTACGAATTAGTAGATGAGTATTCGACCGGACTGGCGATCTGTAACGCTGGTTTGATGCGGCCGGCCAGGCAACGCAGATAGTTTCCTAACAGCCTGTTAAAGTCTCTGCACCGCACCACTGGTGCCATCGAACTCAGGAGCCGTCATGTTCGTATCCGTAACCCGCAGCGTCGCACTGCTGGCCTCTATCACTTGCCTCTCGGCTGTCGCCGATGAGCAACACTACAACCAGATTTCTCTGCGCGCCGAGGCCACCAGCGAAGTGGCGCACGATCGCATGCATGTCACGCTTTACAGCGAGGCCCAGCACGAGGATCCGGCGCAGTTGGCCGCGCAGACGACCGAAGCCATGAACAAAGCTTTGCAGCGTGCGCGCTTGGCGAAAGGCATCGTGGTCAGCCAGGGCAGCCGCAGCAGCTATCCGGTCTACGAAGAAAAAGGGCAGCAGATCACCGCCTGGCGCGAGCGCGCCGAGTTGCGCCTGGAAAGTGGCGATTTCGCCGCGCTGTCCAAGCTTACCGGTGAGCTGATGCAAGACCTCAAGATGGGCAGCATGCAATTCAGCGTCTCCGACGCCATCCGTAAACAGAACGAGGACGCCTTGCTGAAGGATGCCGTCGCGGCCTTCCGCGCCCGCGCACAGCTGGCCACCGAAGCGCTGGGCGGCAGCGACTACAAGATCGTCAACCTCAATTTGAACAGCGGCAGCGGTTATCAGCCGGAGATGATGCGCAGCGTGGCGATGAAAAGCATGGACGCCATGCCAACCCCCGATATCGAGGCTGGCACCCGTCAAATCAGCATCAACGCCGACGGCGTGATTGAAGTGCAGATGCCCTGAGCCAAGCAATAAATGCCGAGCCTCCTCTGCGAAATCAGCCGAGGAGGCTGTGCAAACGAAGCGGATTGGTACGACGTACTCAGGATCTGTTCCCGTTTCGTCGTAAGCCGCATTGCTGCGCCAAATCTCGTCAGGCCGGGCGGCGCTCCACAGGCGCGGAATGCGAGGTAATGGCGTGAACCGACCTGCGCCGGTCCTGCAAAGTCCCACAACGCCGCATGGTGCAATACGGGTGTCCAGCCTAGGCTTCGCCACCCGAAGGGCCGCGTACGAAACAAGAACAGCCCTCGCACGATCCGGCCAAATAATTAGATACACATTCGCAAAGCTCGACGGCGCAAGGCGCGCAGCCTTGCAGCTTCGAACTTCGCAGCGATTGCCGGAACGACACCATTCCAAACCGTGATCGCGAATCACTATCATGCGCGCCAAATAATGCTTCTAACAAAGGATCTTCGCGCATGCACGCCCCGTTCACTCGCTCAGCATTGGCCGCGGCTCTGCTCGGCTGCAGCTTTCATACGTTCGCCGATACCACTAGCCCAGTTACGCTGAGCGACACAGTGGTCAGCGCCTCGGGTTTTGAGCAGAAGATTACCGAGGCTCCGGCGAGCATCAGTGTGATCAGCCAGGAAGATTTGCAGCTGAACCGTTACAACAACCTCGCACAGGCGCTGGATGGTGTTGAAGGGGTAGATATACGCCAAAGCACGGGCAAAACCGGGGGACTCAACATCAGCATTCGCGGCATGCCCAGCGAATACACGCTGATTCTGATCGACGGCCGTCGGCAGAACGCGGCAGGCGACGTCACGCCCAATGGCTTCGGTGACACTTCAACTAGCTTCATGCCCCCGCTATCGGCCATTGAACGCATTGAGGTGATTCGTGGCCCTATGTCCACTCTTTATGGCTCCGACGCCATGGGCGGCGTGGTCAATATCATCACCAAGAAAGTCGCCAAAGAATGGGGCGCTTCACTCAGCCTGGACCATACCTTTCAAGAGGACAGCGACTACGGTGCGACTAGCAATGCCAACTTCTACACTACGGGCCCGCTGATCGCCGACCGCCTCGGGTTGGCGCTACGCGGCAGCGTATACGACCGGGAAGCGTCCGACCTGTTGTTCGATAACGGCGCAGAAGTACCCAAACGTGGTGTGGCTCCCGTGGAGGGACGCAACTATAACGCGGGCGCGCGTCTCAGCTTTACTCCCAATAGCGATCATGATCTCTGGTTCGACATCGAAGCTGGACGCCAAAAATATGAAAATGACAAAGGCCAGCTCGGCACTTTGGATGATGCCAATGGAGACATTAGCGGCTATGCCGATGAACTGACGTTCAAACGTGAACAGTTCGCTATTGGTCATACGGGCAGCTTCGCCTCGGGTACTCTGGAAACCAGTTTGATGCGCAACGTCACCGAAACGGACGGACGCACCATTCCAGGAGCTACTGTCGGAGGAACCGACTACGGGTACGGCCAGCCCCATCCCACGCTTCCGCACGCTCCGATAATCGGCTCGCATCGAGAGCTAGAGACGACCAATACCGTACTCGACAGCAAATGGGTAATGCCTCTGGGCGCTCATATGCTTACCGTAGGAGGGCAATATTGGGATGCTGAGCTAACCGATGGCATTGCCAATGAAGATTTCGAACAAAAATCTTGGGCCGGCTTCGTCGAAGATGAGTGGCGTCTGCGCGACAACTTAGCGCTGACATTGGGCGCCCGCTATGAAGACCACGAAGCTTTTGGGAGCCACATCAGTCCACGTGCATACCTGGTATGGAATACCAACGACTCTTGGACAATAAAGGGTGGCGTCAGCCGCGGTTACAGAGTCCCTAGCCTCAACGACTTGCACGACGGCATAAATGGCGTGACCAATCAGGGCGATATGCTCACCATCGGCAGCCCTAATCTCGACCCCGAAAAAAGTACTAATGCCGAGATCGGCTTCTATTACGACAACCTCGCCGACTTCAACGCGAACCTGACGTTGTTCCACAACAAATTCAAAGACAAGATTTCCTCAGGAGATGATGTTTTCATCACTGGAAACCCGCTGATACCGGACGGCTGGTACTCCCAGCAGATGAACATCGACGAAGCTGTAACTCAAGGCGCCGAAATAGCAGCCAGCTGGCAGTTCGCGCCTAGTTGGAAACTCAGCGCCAGTTACACCTATACGGATAGTGAACAAAAAAGCGGTGCTAACAAAGGCGCCCCGCTAACCAATACTCCCGAGCATTTGCTCTTTGCTCGCCTGGATTGGGCAGCTACCGATCGCCTGCGCCTTTGGTTCAAGGGCGAATACCGAGATGAGCGAGCACGCTTTACTCAGAACCGTTCCACACTCTCCCCGGCGGACCAAGCGTTGCTCGACAGTGTTGGTGATCTCAAAGCCTACGAGGTATTTCACTTGGGTGGCTCGTATCGGGCCACAGAAAACCTCACGCTGAACGCGACTATCTACAACCTGTTCGACAAGGACTTCACGACGGGTAGCTATTACACCGCCGCTAATGGGACCACTGCCTGGGCATCCGATTACGCACATATCTCCCGCGGGATGGCAGGCGCTGGAACTATCGAAGAAGGCCGCCGCCTCTGGCTGTCCGCCAATATCACGTTCTGATCCAGCGATGTGATGCGATGAAGCCGGGGTTTACTCCGGCTTCATCGCATTAGGATCAGCTGCCCGCCTCGAGACGCGAATGTATGCCATTGGTAAATCTTTAGCGTTTGAAGGATCAAGCGCCCTAGAATCCGCCATCTCCTCATACGACAAGGACCACCATGCACCTCTGGCTCGGCACGCTCCGCCAATGGCACTGGATCAGCTCTGCGCTGTGCCTGGTTGGCATGTTGCTGTTCGCGGTCACGGGGATCACGCTCAACCATGCCGCGCAGATCGAGGCGCAACCCAGGGTGACCGAGCGCCAGGCCGAGCTGCCACAGGCGCTGCAGAGCCAGCTGTTGTCCCAGACGCCTGAAGCCGGACTCCCCGATGCGCTACGCCAGTGGCTCGAGAATGAACTGAGCATTGATCTCAGCGATCGCGACGCCGAATGGTCTGACGGCGAACTCTACATCGCACTGCCCCGCCCCGGCGGCGACGCCTGGCTGAGCCTTGCGCTGGATAGCGGCGAACTGCTGTACGAGTCCACCGATCGCGGCTGGATTTCCTACCTCAACGACCTGCATAAGGGCCGCAACACCGGCACCGCCTGGAGCTGGTTCATCGATATCTTCGCGGCAGCCTGTGTGGTCTTCAGCCTTACCGGATTATTGCTACTGCAGCGTCACGCCAGTGGCCGGCCGACGACCTGGCCGCTGGTCGGGGCCGGGTTGGTTATCCCGCTGCTGCTGGCGCTGCTTTTCATTCATTGAGGATCTGCCATGCGAAAGACCCTGCTGTTGCCCCTTGCCCTGCTCAGTGCGCCGCTGATGGCCGCCGAGCTGAAAGTCGAGGTGGAAATCCCTCGTCTGCAGGTGGCCGAATATCACCGCCCCTATGTGGCACTGTGGCTGGAGCAACCGGACAAGAGCCATGTCGCCAACCTTGCCGTCTGGTACGACCTCAAGCTCAAGGACAATGAAGGCGAAAAGTGGCTCAAGGACATGCGCGAATGGTGGCGACGCAGCGGTCGCAGCCTGGACATGCCGGTTGATGGCGTCAGCGCCGCGACCCGCGCGGTCGGTACTCACAGCCTGACGTTCACCGACGACAACGCGCCTCTCAAGAATCTGCCTGCAGGCGAATACCGCCTGGTAGTCGAAGCCGCGCGTGAAGTCGGCGGTCGCGAACTGCTGCGCCTGCCGTTCAGTTGGCCACCGGAAAAGAACGAAACGCATCAGGCCCAGGGCGAAAGCGAACTGGGCACCATCACCCTCGAACTGACCCATTGACCCAAGGAAGCCCAGCATGAAACCGATGATCAAATGGACCGCTATGGCGCTGGCCGTCTGCCTGCCATTTTCCGCTCAGGCCCATCGCGCCTGGATGTTGCCCTCGGCCACTGTGCTTTCCGGTGAAGATCCGTGGATCACTGTAGATGCCGCCGTTTCGAACGACCTGTTCTATTTCGAGCACTTCCCGCTGCGCCTGCAGGGCATCGGTCAGCTCGATCAGGCTCCGGCAGGTGGTCCGCCCGGCATGCGCCCACGTCCCGCCGCGCAGTTGCAAGTGATCGCCCCGGATGGTTCCCAGGTGCAGCCGGAGAACGGCAGCATCGGCCGCTATCGCAGCACCTTTGATGTGCATCTGACCCAGAAAGGCACCTACAAGCTGGCAGTCGCCAATAGCGGTTTGTTTGCGCGCTGGAAAGAAAATGGCGAAACCCGCCGCTGGATGGGCAACCCGGACATGTTCGCTAAGGAAGTTCCGGCCAAGGCCGAAGATCTCCAGGTGAGCCAGAACAGCAGCCGTATGGAGGTGTTCGCCACGTCCGGAGCACCCACCAAGACAGTGCTGGAGCCCACCGGCAACGGCCTGGAACTGTCTCCGATCACCCATCCCAACGATCTGTACGCGGGCGAAGCGGCGGAGTTCGTTTTCCTGCTGGACGGCAAGCCGGCTGCGGGCGTGGATATCAGCGTGATCCCCGGCGGCAATCGCTATCGCGACGAGCTGGGCGAAATCAAGACCACCACCGACGAGGCGGGCAAAGTCAGCATCACTTGGCCGGAAGCGGGCATGTACTGGTTGGAAGCTGAACTGACTACCGACAAAGGCGTCAGCAAGCCGGCCAGCGAACGTCGCGCGAGCTATAGCGCCACACTGGAAGTTCTGGCGCCCTGATCGCAACCATTGATCGCCCCGTCAGGGCCTGTTGGAGCTTCGTCGCAGAGGCGAAACATCAACAGGCCCTAAGGGCGGTTCCGGATTCTTCCTGTGTTTTATTCCGCATTCTTACGGGTCCTGCACTTCTGGCCGCTGCTGGTGGTTGTAGTGTTGGCCGTTGTGCTGCTCTGGCTCAAGCCAGCCCGTGAGCTATCCGCTGCGCTGGTCATGGCGGCCTATCTGGGTGGCTGTCTGCTTGTCTGGCAGCGACAGCGCCGCCCCTCCGGCGCCCTTGACGCCGATGGCCAACTGCTCGTGGCCTATGCCAGCCAGGGCGACCAGGCCCGGCAATACGCCGAGCGCTCGGTCGATCAATTGCAGCAAGCTGGCTTGCCTGCGCAGCTTTGCTCGCTTTCCGAACTGACTCCGTCCGCCTTGGCAGAGATGCCGCGCGTACTGTTCGTGGTGAGCACCTATGGCGAGGGCGAGGCGCCGGACAACGGCGCGCACTTTGCGCGGCAGATACAGACCACAGATATACGCCTGGATCATCTGGAGTACGCCGTGCTGGCGCTGGGTGACCGCCGCTACCGGCATTTCTGCGGTTTCGGCAATCGTCTCGACGCGCGCCTGCGCGCTCTTCATGCGACACCATTGTTCGACCGCGTAGACGTCGATCGTGGCGAAGCCGGCGCCCTGCGCCATTGGCAGCAGCATCTGGCATTGCTCACTGGCCACCAGCCGTTCAGCGACTGGCTAGAGCCGTCCTATCAAAGCTGGACGCTGCTCGAACGGCGCTGCCTCAACCCCGGAAGCGCTGGCAGGCCGATCTCCCATCTGAGCCTCGCGCCGCCCGATACCGCTGTGCATTGGCAAGCGGGCGATATCGCCGAAATCGGGCCGAGGCAGCCGCGCGAGCGAATCGAGGCGCTGCTGGACAGCCTGGGGCTGGACGGTGACTCCATTACCGAAGACGGCACCGCACTGCGCGATGCGCTCGCCCTGCGCCAGTTGCCCGAACAACCGCACGAGGTGCAGGGACTGACAGCCCAGGCGCTGCTGGACAGCCTGCCCGCCCTCGCCCACCGGGCTTATTCGATTGCGTCGTCGCCAACGCAAGGCCGGCTTGAATTGCTGGTACGGCAGATGTATCAACCCAATGGCTCACCCGGCGTCGGCAGCAACTGGCTCTGCCGCGAGGCACCAATGGCTGGCGAGCTCGACCTGCGCATCCGTGCCAATCCCGGCTTTCACGGGCCGGCGGCGCAAACGCCGATGATTCTGATCGGTAGCGGTACAGGACTGGCCGGACTACTGGCACACCTGCGCGAACGCGAACATACGCCTGGGACGCGTAACTGGCTGCTGTTTGGCGAGCGTAATGCCGCCAGCGATGCGTTGTTTGCCGACGAGCTAGGCCGTTGGCGCGAGACAGGTCATCTGGCCCGGCTGGACCTGGCCTTCTCGCGCGATCAACAGGAAAAGCGCTACGTGCAGCACCTGCTACGCGATGCGGCTGACGACTTGCGCGATTGGGTCGAGGACGGCGCAACCATCTACCTATGTGGCAGCCAGGATGGCATGGGCCGCGAGGTACACAGCATGCTGCTTGGTCTGCTGGGCGAACAAACGCTGGATGCGCTCAGTGAGCAGGGCCGCTATCGCCGCGATCTCTACTGAGCCCTACACAGCAACCCGGTGAACCGAGCCTGTCGGGGTGATCGACTTCCGGCTTGAAGACATGGCCAGACAAGCGGGAAACGACTCGACCTAGGCCTCGAAACGAAAACGCCCCGGGACTCAGCCCGGGGCGTTGGGGTACCAGATGCTTACAGGTAGTAAGCCTTCAGCGGCGGAAAGCCGTTGAACTCCACGGCGCTGTAGCTGGTGGTGTAGGCACCGGTGGAGAACCAGTACAGGCGGTCACCGCTGGCGAGGTTCAGCGGCAGGCCGTACTTGTAGTGCTCGTACATGATGTCGGCGCTGTCGCAGGTCGGGCCGGCGATCACCACCTCTTCCATCTCGCCCTTCTTCTCGGTCCAGATCGGGAACTTGATGGATTCGTCCATGGTTTCGATCAGGCCGCTGAACTTGCCCACGTCGGTGAACACCCAGCGCTCGACCGCGGTACGCGACTTACGCGACACCAGCACCACTTCGGATACCAGCACGCCGGCGTTGGCGATCAGCGAACGGCCCGGCTCGAGGATGATCTCCGGCAGCTCGTCGCCGAAGTCGTCCTTGAGGAAGCGGATGATCTCGTCGGCGTAGGTGGTCAGGTCGTTGGTCTTGGCGATGTAGTTCGCCGGGAAGCCGCCGCCCATGTTGATCATCTTCAGGACGATGCCGTCCTCTTCCTTCAAACGTTCGAAGATCACCTTGACCTTGGCGATGGCCGCATCCCAGACGTCGATGTCACGCTGCTGCGAGCCGACGTGGAACGACACGCCGTACGGGTCCAAGCCTAGCTGCTTGGCCAGGATCAGCAGATCCAGCGCCATGTCGGTCTGGCAGCCGAACTTGCGTGACAGCGGCCAGTCGGCGGTGTTGGAACCTTCAGTGAGGATCCGCACGTAGACCTTCGAACCTGGCGCGGCCTTGGCAATGTTGCGCAGGTCGGCTTCCGAGTCGGTGGCGTACATACGCACGCCTCTGTCGTAGAAGTAGCGAATGTCCTTGGCTTTTTTGATGGTGTTGCCGTAGCTGATGCGTTCCGGGCCGACGCCGGTGGCCATCACCTTGTCCAGTTCGTAGATCGAGGCGATGTCGAAGTTCGAGCCCTTGTCGCGCAGCAGCTCGGTGATTTCTGTGGCCGGATTGGCCTTCACGGCATAGTAGATCTTGGCGAACGGGAAGTTGCCGACCAGCTGGTCGTACGAATCGCTGATGATCTTCGTGTCGATGACGACGAACGGGGTTTCGCGTTCATCGGCGAAGGCCTTCATTTTCTGGAAGGTTTCGCGCGGATAGTAGTCTTCGATCTTGATCGACATGCATGGCTCCAAATCGGGAAACGTAAAGTCGGATAAGGGGTGAGCAAGAACGCCTGATCAGTTTCCCCACTTTGGTTCGCCTACTTCCCAAGGCATGTCGCCGAGTATCACGGCCAGATCGACGGCAACGGGTGCAGTGACCTGGTGAATCCTGATCTCTCGTCGTCAGTACTTGAGCCGGATGGATCGTTGCCAGCATGGACGTTCGGGCGCGAACTTTAGAACCACAGCTGACCGATATCAATGAAAAATCCGTACTCGCTTCCGTTTTTTCCCGTGTCGACGAACCTACCCTTATTCAAACCGACAAATGTGACGCAGCGATGTTCCCCCTCCGGGCCTGGTCGGCTAAGGCGCAGCGACGTGCGCCACGCTGACGGACAGCCTTTGCGTTATAATCGCCGGCTTTTTCCGACACGCTTTCAATACCGGGACCGCCATGACCTCTCAGGCCGCCGAAGTCGCGAAGCGCCGCACCTTCGCCATCATTTCCCACCCCGACGCGGGCAAGACCACCATCACCGAAAAATTGCTGCTGATGGGCAAGGCCATCGCCGTCGCCGGTACCGTGAAGTCGCGTAAATCCGATCGCCACGCGACCTCGGACTGGATGGAAATGGAGAAGCAGCGCGGCATCTCCATCACCACGTCGGTGATGCAGTTTCCCTACCGCGAGCACATGATCAACCTGCTCGACACCCCAGGCCACGAAGACTTCTCGGAAGACACCTACCGCACCCTGACCGCGGTGGACTCGGCGTTGATGGTTCTCGACGGTGGTAAGGGCGTCGAGCCGCGCACCATCGCGCTGATGGACGTTTGCCGCCTTCGCGACACGCCCATCGTCAGCTTCATCAACAAGCTCGACCGCGACATCCGCGACCCAATCGAACTGCTCGACGAAATCGAGGCGGTATTGAAGATCAAGGCCGCGCCCATCACCTGGCCGATCGGCTGCTACCGCGATTTCAAGGGCGTCTATCACCTGGCCGATGACTACATCATCGTCTACACCCCGGGCCACGGGCACGAGCGCACCGACGTCAAGATTATCGAGAAGCTCGACTCGGATGAGGCGCGCAAGCACATCGGCGATGAGTACGACCGCTTCGTCGAGCAGCTGGAGCTGGTCCAGGGTGCCTGCCACGAGTTCGACCAGGATGAGTTTCTCGCGGGTCGACTGACGCCGGTGTTCTTCGGCACGGCGCTGGGCAACTTCGGCGTCGACCATGTCCTCGATGCCGTCGTCGACTGGGCGCCGCGCCCGCTGCCGCGTGAAGCCAACGAGCGCGTGGTCGAGCCGGTGGAAGAGAAATTCACCGGGTTTGTCTTCAAGATCCAGGCGAACATGGACCCCAAGCACCGCGACCGTATTGCCTTCATGCGCATCTGCTCGGGCAAGTACGAAAAAGGCATGAAGCTGCGCCACGCGCGCGTTGGCAAGGACATCCGAATCGCCGATGCGCTGACCTTTTTCTCCAGCGAGCGTGAAATGCTCGAACAGGCCTGGGCCGGCGACATCATCGGTCTGCACAACCACGGCACCATCCAAATCGGCGACACCTTCACCGAAGGCGAAAATCTCGGTTTCACCGGTATCCCGCACTTCGCTCCGGAGCTGTTCCGCCGCGTGCGCCTGAAGGACCCGCTGAAATCCAAGCAGCTGCGTCAGGGCCTGCAGGAACTAGCCGAAGAAGGCGCCACGCAGGTGTTCTTCCCCGAGCGCAACAACGACATCATCCTCGGCGCCGTCGGCGTGCTGCAGTTCGACGTCGTCGCCAGTCGGCTGAAGGAGGAATACAAGGTCGAGTGTGCCTACGAGGCGATCAACGTCTGGTCGGCTCGCTGGATCGAGTGCAGCGATGAGAAAAAGCTCAAGGAGTTCAGCGATAAGGCCTACGAGAACCTGGCGGTCGATGGCGGTGGTCACCTGACCTACCTGGCACCGACGCGGGTCAACCTGAGCTTGATGGAAGAGCGCTGGCCCGATGTGAAATTCAGGGCGACGCGCGAGCATCATTGATAGGCGATCGTTGCGATAACCCTGGGCTTCATTCGCGAGCAAGCTCGCTCCTACACATCCGCCTTTTGTAGGAGCGAGCTTGCTCGCGAAGCTTTAACCGCCGCACATCGAGTCGCGCAATTCAGAGACACCACCAACCGAAAGGACGCAAAGGAATGCGCTTTCATGGTCGCGATTTACGCAAAGGGCGAGTCAACCTGCCCGGCCACACGTATGTACTAACCTGCGTGACGCTGAACCGAACCGCAGCATTTGCAGAGTGGTCCTCAGCATCCTTACTGGCACAGGAGATCCATCGGATCGGTCAGTCTGACGCGATCCGGCCGTTAGCCTGGGTAGTCATGCCTGACCATCTGCATTGGCTCGTGCAATTGGAAGCCGGCTCGTTGAACCAACTGATGCAGCGGCTGAAGTCAAGAAGCGCGATCGCTCTGAACAGACTCCACGGCACCCGCGGTGCGATCTGGCAGAAGGGTTATCACGACCGTGCCGTTCGCAATGAGGAAGACCTGCGCAATGTAGCGCGGTATATCGTGGCAAATCCGTTGCGGGCAGGCCTGGTCAAGCGCATCGGCGACTACCCATTCTGGGATGCGGCATGGTTGTAATAGTGCTTAACCATCCATCCACTTAGAGCTTCGCCAGCAAGCTGGCTCCTACAAAAGCGACCGCCGGACCGGGACTGTAGACTAAGCCTGCTGCCCCGCGTTGAAAGTTTCGCCAGCAAGCTGGCTCCTACAAAAGCGAAAGCTGGGCGGGGCTGTCAAGTGAACTGCTTGCCCCGCACTGGACGCCTCGCCAGAAAGCTGGCTCCTACAAAGCGAATGCGAGCCGGGTCTGTAGGAGCGAGCTTGCTCGCGAATGTTTTTAACGGTCATCCTCAAGCGTCCACGCCACCACCGAATCCCCAATCTTGGTCCCAAACGACCCGTGCCCGCCGGCCATCTGCACGACGTACTGCTTGCCGGTTTTCTCCGAGACATAGGTCATCGGCGTCGCCTGCCCGCCCGCCGGCAGCCGCCCCTTCCACAGCTCTTTACCGCTCTGCAGGTCATAGGCGCGCAGGTAATAATCCAGGGTGCCGCTCATGAAGGCGACACCGCCAGCGGTGACGATCGGTCCGCCCAGCGCCGGCGTGCCCACCGGGAAGGGGATGCCGAGCGGCGCGCTGTCGCGGCTGGTGCCATTCTTGTGCATCCAGACTTTTTTCATGCTGCGCAGATCAACTGCAGTGACGAAGCCCCATGGTGGCGTCTGGCACGGCAGACCGAGCACCGACATGAACGGCTCCAGCCGCACCATATAAGGTGCACCGAGGTTGGGTTGCAGCCCGGTTTCGCCGCCACCGGTGCGTTCTTCTGGATCAACTTCGCTGCGCTTGACCATGGTCGACTTGAACGCCAGATAGTTCGGCGCACCGAACAGCAGCTGCCGGCTCGGATCGACCGCCACGGACGGCCAGTTGAAAGTGCCCACATTGCCCGGATAGATCAGCGAGCCTTGCTCTGACGGCGGCGTAAAGTCACCGTCATAGCGCAGCTTGCGGAACTGGATGCGGCACATCATCTGATCCAGCGGTGTGCCACCCCACATGTCCTTTTCATACAGCGGCTCGTCCGGTGCATAGCTGAGCGCAGAAACCGGCTGGGTCGGCGCCGCATAGTCGCCTTCCACCGTGCCCTGCGGCACCGGGACTTCCTCGACCGGAACGATCGGGACGCCCGTGCGGCGGTCCAGCACGAACAGGTCGCCGCGCTTGGTCGGTTGGATGATGGCTGGCACCTTACCCTGCGGCCTGTCGATATCCACCAGCGTGGGCTGGGACGGCAAATCGCGGTCCCAGAGGTCGTGGTGCACCGTCTGGAATTCCCAGCGCACCTTGCCAGTCTCCAGATCGAGCGCGACGAGGG
>Ga0163223_100382_pt1 | contig 14669 bp, 14 predicted proteins | sample MSEWel2016_02_17_2_FD_113147 | JGI IMG/M metagenome (GOLD analysis project Ga0163223, IMG submission 113147) | Subsurface microbial communities from deep shales in West Virginia, USA - MSEEL Well Study Marcellus 5H_2016_02_17 ...
ATTCATAGTTGTTTTGTTTTCTTTTTCCATAATATTTCCACTCCTATTTAATAGATTTTTTGAGGGATATTTTCTTCCCTTCACTATACTTATACAAGAAACAGTACCAAAATTTCACAATTTTAACCCTTCTAATCTAACCTTGTTTTATGGTATAATTCTTCGCCAATAAAATCATAAACAACTTCTTTTACTTTCTCAAAAACTTTCTTTTTTAATGTTGTCGATTGGGGAGAGTAAGGTAATTTAATATTCATCCATTTTGCAGTTTTATTTCTGGCATGATTTATTTTATCGCTGTAATAAGTTATGCTTTTAGCTTTATTATAAAGTTTGTTTTTAGAATAAATATTCAACCAACCCAAATCTAATCCGGTGTTTATTTTATATGGTTTTATATCCCCACCATTATAATCGAGCAACTCACCATCAAACGATTTTAATATTTCATCTTCATGATCGTTAATGATATATTGTATTCTCTTTTCGTAGAAATGCATAATTTCTCTAGCTTCATCTATTTCACTTTTATCTAAATTCATAACTTCTAACATTTTTTCAGCTTCTTCCTTTAAATTACCTCTGGTGTTATTAATGATGATTTCTAATTCTTTTTCAGTAAGATCATCGAGATAATAACCTTGATCATATTTTACTATATCATAATCCCAAGTCACGGGATTTACACCCCATCCATTTGATACACAATCTTTATTTAAACTATGTCTAGTTATATCCAAAATGGGGTCCGGTTTGTTTAAAAAGTATTTTAATGGACCACTCTCATCATACCGACTGTAAAACTTATCTATACCGGTAGGATTAATATCATCTTCTTTTATCCCATTATAATCAATTAACTTATTGAAAGTATTATAATCATTAATGATTAAAGGATACTCTTTTTTATCGAATGCAGTATTTTTTTTGGTGTTTTTATTTAATCCATATGGTATATCTAAATCTTTACTGACTTTAATTCTTAAATTATTATAATTGGTTATATAGAAATGTGCTTTCATTTTATCTCCCCCGTTAGTTTGGCATTTACATAGATTATTTCATATAAAGGTAAATCTTCATCAGAAATAATACGGCCGGTATTTAAATTTAAGATATCATGAGGTTTTTTCATAAATAAGCCTTCTCCGCCGATTAATTCAAAGACCATGCCAGGATTTAATTCTTCGTATTTTTTTCTACAACTTGTATTGAAAGTTATTTTGACCTCATCTGTGATATCTCTTACAGGGGAACTTGCGTCTATATTTAAATTCATACCAGTCAACAAGTCAACATATTTAGTTCTGGCACCTTTTTTTGCCACTATACACTTTTTCTCATCGCATATAAATATACTACCACCATCTAAATATCTTATTTTAGACAATTTTTGTTCGGCTTCTTTAAATTTTAACTTTACTTTAAACACATCACCCAAATTAATTTCTTTTAGTTTATGGTATTTCATGGACCTTAAATTCAAAAATGAATTATCGAAACATTTATATAGTGTTTTTGACATTTTGTTTATCTTAAAAATGTCGCCAATCATTAATTCATGATATTCAATCTTTTTAGAATCAATTATATCATAAGTTACCTTTTGAGCTTTGGCATTCTTAAGCATTTGCTTATAACCATATACAGGAACTATTTCATCGTTCATTATGATGTTTTTCATTTTGATATAATAATCACCATCTATCGATAAAAAATCACCAGCCTTGAAATTCTTTACTCTTTTCATCTCTAAATCAATGTTCATTTTATTACCTCCTATTGGTGGACCTTAAAATAAAAAAATTACTTATAAGCTACTATATCGGGATCTTTAAGTAAATCTACATTTACAGGCTCTATCCCTTTCACATCAATGACTTCACCAGTTTCAAAGAAATAAAATCTATTTTGTCCTTTGATTATTTTACCCGAACTTTGTTTTAATGTAAAAATATCTCCGGGTTTTAATTCGAGTAAATTAATATCTTCAATGTTATAATTTTGTAATTCTGTCTTTTCGTACTTAATAACTTCCGTTTCTGAGTTAAAATCAGCTGACATTCCAAAATTGCTGTACGGAGATAAAATCACTTTACCTTCTACTCTAACAAAAACATTGTCATGAAAAGAAAATACATCGCCCACATCAATTTCTTTAAACTTAACTGGCACCTCCCCGGGTTTCATTTTCTTGACTTCAACTTCTACATCATTTACATATTCGAAATCTATTTCATCTTTATTCTTTTTAAAAGTTTTACCACTCTTTACATTCAAAAATAAATCCTTTTGCAATTTTTTATAGAGCGCCCCTTTCTGATAAAATTTAAAGAAAGCACCATCTTCCATTCTGTCAAAGTATGTCCTGGCGTTAACTTCTTTTTCTACATACTCAACATATATTTCTTTGATTTCTAGTCCTTTGTACTTATCATTCGAAACAAAACCTTTTGGATATTTCAATCCGACCATATCAATACAATGTTCCTGACTTACTTTTTTAAAAATAACACCTCTATCGGTGTCTGTTTCGAAATGTCTACCCACTTCTAGTTCTACAATGTTAGTCACTTTTACCATTCCTTTTTTCAAATATTATTTTTAATTCTTTAACTGATTTTTCTCAATAAAAAAACGCCCCAAAAGGGCGTTAAATGATAAATTCTTCAAATTCTTTTATTAGATCTTCATATTGATGCGACTCTTCCATTCTTTCTGGTGGTATCTTTAGAGCAACTTTATCATGTGCTAAATAAATAACACCATGAGCTTGCGCCCCTTTCTTTTTTAACTGATATAACTTCAACGCCTGTTCTCTGGTAAAACCTCGGCCGGATGCTTTTCTATCATCTAAGTGAACTATCTGACCTGGTTTTTTGTTAGTTACTTTTAGTTCGAGCCAATAACTAATACCATCTTTTAAAAGGTATGTATCAGGGATACCTCCTGTAAAACTATCTGATAAATTTAATACCATAAAACCATCCCTAGTAAAAGCATCTTTAACTTTCTGTTGGAAGTAACTCTCCTTCATATTCATCCCCCTCGAAGTTAATTAATTTATATCTAGCATTAACTCTCCACATTGAAGAACTATTATCTTCATAAATTGATTCCAACTCTATTGCTTTTAATCTTTCGTTAGGTGGTATCTCAAAAAAACTTTCGGTCTGAACTCTCAAAATTTGTTCTTCCACTCTTTCTACTTCATTTTGTAAATCATCAGCTATTTCTTCTAGATTGCTGTATGATCTACCAATCATTTGTTTCACATAAGAACCATATTCCGGGTCTAAATCATCACTACCAAAAGTCGTCAAAAAATATTTTTTGAATAAAGCAACTAATTTATCTATTCCTCTTAATCTTTTGAAAGGCCAACCATAAATATCTTTAGCTGCTTCTACCTGTTGATAAGGTGTTAAGTTTTTCTTTTCTTCTTCAGAAAGATTATCTTTATCTATTAAACCTAAATCGAAATTCATTTTATATCACCCTCTTTTATTATATCATTATTTTAAACATTAAAAAAGGTCATCGTCGGGGATAGCCGAGTTAGGGTCGTCAGCGATAATAGTTATAGGTTGTTTTACCTCCCAGAGAAATCTCGGTTTTGCGCTGCTATCAAACATAAATGCTTTAAGTTCATCATCATACCTTACTATGCCTTCTACGACGGCGCTTTCCACTTTTTCCGATTTTAAATCCAATATTCTTGGAACAATTTTTTCTTCGTATTTTCTCAAATCAACATGGCCGGCTATCATATGACCTTCGAAAATTAATCTCCCTTTGTAACCTTTAATGCCGGTGCATTTTCCTAAAGTATCTGGGTCAATAATTACATCAACTGTTTTAACGATAGGACCTTCTCCGTTTTCGTCGCCATAAGGGACTTTTATATAATGGTTATCAACATCTTCGAAATAATATCCATATACCCAGTCTCCTTCTTTAAATATATCCTTTGGAATTTTTGTTCTAGCTCTCATAATATTCATTTTTATTCCTCCACTTTGAAAAAGATATTTTGGTAAGGATTGTTCTTGTCACCGGTTAGAAAATATATTATGTCATCTTTTTTGAACGCTTTCTTTAAAACATTACCGTGAAACTTCACATAATGAGCAGCACCACAAAGGAAGTTATTGTGAACATGTAAATGAGTAAATATTTTATCGGCGACGTCAGGGGTTAAATAATCAAAAAATACTAACTCTTTTACTTCATCAGTAAACGGTGGACCAACTTCATCTCTATTGGTGTAAAGTTCCTTCCCTTTTTTGAAATCAATTTTAGTTACTTTCATTGGTGTCCTCCTAATTCATTTTGTAATATATTTCTTCTTCGGTTTCAGTATCAATAGCCGTCACATAAAGTGAATCCCTGTACATAAATAGATTGATTATCTCGTGACCTTTAATTTTAGCTACTTGTTCTGGATAGAGATAATTATCGGTATAAATTAAATTACCTCTTGCCAACTCACCATTGAAAAAGTTTTGAATACCTATCATTTCCATTTGATTTAATTCGTTTCTATTTTCGAATCTTTCTTTACCTAATATTTTATTCACTTTTATTTCCATTTGTTTTGCCTCCTTTTTTAAGATATAATTAAGTATAGGTAGGTTTCCCTACGCTATTCTTATAATGCAAAATAAGAAGTTATTTCAAAGGAGGTTTGAAATGTTTCCAGAAGAAGAGATACAAAAGATAACAAATAAAATTGAAGAGAAATTAGACCAGTCTGTTGCTAAGATATTTCCGGTCAAAGGTAAAAAACATACCCTTAAATTAGAGGAATTAAAGTTTGGTTCTACCAAAGCTTTGCATTCTCTAAAGAAACAAAAGGAAATAAAACTTAAAAATAGAAGTCTAACTCTTCCAGTCAGAGCCCATTTAACACTTTGGGATAATCTAACTGGTGAAAAAATTGATGATAAGACAGTTAAGATAATGAGACTTCCAGCACTAACCCAGAGATACACTTATCTTGTTGATGGTAATGAATATCAAGCATCAAATCAGCTGCGGTTAAAAGCTGGAGTATACACAAAGTTTGCTAACAACGGCGAATTACAGACTCAAATCAATGTTGGTAACAAACCAGGGTTCAAAATCAAGATGGACCCCGAAGATCAAATATTATACATTTCCGCCAGGAGTTCTAATATATCCTTATATGCCTTCTTAAAAGGTATGGGTATCAAAGATAGTTATATGGAACAATTCCTTGGGAAAGAGATCCTCGACACGAATAGACGGGAAAAAGAACACAGGACAAAGAAAGCTGTCAAGAACTTCGCCAAAAAGATAGTTTATTCAGATCACACCAATTTAGATAAAGCAAAAGAAGATATAAAAACATATTTCAATGAAGCTGAAATGGATAAAGAGACCACAGAAATTACTTTAGGTAAGAGTTTTGAAAGAGTGAATGCTGATTTAATATTACATGCTGCTCAAAAACTTATAAAAGTAATGCAGAATAAAGAGGAAGAAGATGACAGAGATTCTTTAGTGTTTAAGAAATTTATGTCAGTTGAGGATCATCTGTCAGAGAGAATTGATAAGTCGGTAGATAAAATAAAAAGAAATGTAGAATACAATGTAGATAATCACGAAGAAATTAAAAAGATAGTTTCTCCTAATTTGTTTAATGAACCGATTAAATCTTTTTTCACATCTTCCGATATTACTGCAGCTACTGAAATAACCAACCCATTGGCGGCGTTAGGTAATTACAGAAAAGTAACTATCATGGGCGAGGGTGGAATAAGTTCCCCCAACCAATTATCTGATGATATGATTAATATTAATCCTTCTCAATTTGGGTTCTTAGATCCAGTACATACACCAGAGTCACAAAAGATTGGTGCTAACCTTCATCTTGGTGTCGCTACTGACATTGAGGATGGAGAATTAAAGACCAGGGTAATCAATGCCAAAACCAAAGAAGTCGAAAAGATATCACCAAAACAAATGAGTGAATCAACTGTTGCCTTTCCGGACCAGTATGATAAAAAGAAAAAGAAGTTTAAAAATAAAACGGTTAAGGTAATGGATAAAAAGGAAGTTAATGAGGTTGACTCTTCTAAAGTAGATTATATACTACTCTCTGATAAGAGTATGTTTGACCACACAACTAACCTTATTCCATTTTTGCAAAACACTCAGGGTAACAGAGCAATGATGGGTGGTAAGATGCAGGAACAGGCATTATCTTTAAAGAACAGAGAAGCCCCTCTGGTACAGTCAGCAGTAACAGAAGACGGTTCCACCTTTGAGGAGTCTCTCGGCAATAACAATGCCATTAAAGCCCCTGTTGCTGGTGAAATTACTTCAACAGATCCACTAACCATTAAAAAATCTAACGGGGATGAAATAGAAATAGATACTTACGATAAGTTTCCACTTGGTGGGTCCTCAATGGTTACACATGAAATTAAAGTCGAAGTGGGGGATAAAGTTCAAAAAGGCGAACTCTTAGCTGATTCAAACTTTACTAAAGATGGAACAATGGCATTAGGTACTAATTTGAATGTAGCCTTTATGCCATATAAAGGCTACACATTTGAAGATGGACTTGTAATTTCAGATAGTGCAGCCGAAAAGATGAGGTCAGAACATTTATATACCTTCGAGTTTGAAAAAGATACCAATACGACAATGGATAAAGAAAGATTTAATATAATTTTTCCTAGAGAACTTAAAACAGATAATGCCCAAAAAATGGACGATGAAGGTGTAATTAAAAAAGGAGCGTTAGTCAAAAAAGGTGATAAGTTACTCGTTGCCTTGCGAAAGAAAAACTTAACTGAAACAGATTACCTTTTAAAGAATATTCACAAAAACTTAGCTCCCGATCAGGCTCCTTTTACGATTGAGTGGGATAATGAGAACGAAGGTGAAGTTAATGAGGTTGTCCGTAATGGTAATCTGATTAAAATTATTGTAGAAACTGAAGAAAAAGCAAAAGAAGGAGATAAAATAGTAGGTCGCTATGGGAATAAAGGTACTATCTCTAAGATTATTCCAGATAACGAGGCACCACACAATGAAGATGGTAAACCGGTTGAAATAATCTTGAACCCTCATACGGTGCCTTCGAGAATGAACCCGAGCCAGTTACTTGAAACTGCAGCAGGTAAAATTGCAGATAAAACTGGTAAGCCATATAAAATTAATAATTTCTCTGGTGAAGATTATTTGGATAAAATTAAAAAAGACTTAAAAAAGCACGGTTTAAGTGAAAAGGAAAAGATAATCGACCCTACCGAAGGGGAATTAGAAAATCCGATTTTTACCGGTAAACAGTATTTCTTAAAACTTAAACATCAAACTAAAAAGAAATTCTCAGCCAGAGGTGTCGGTGAAGGATATGATGAAAACGAACAGCCAATACAAGGTGGTAAATCATCAGGACAGTCAATGGATATTTTGACTAATTATACACTTCTTGCTCACGGTGCCAAACACAACCTCAAAGAAATGTCTACACTTAAGGGTCAACGCAATGATGAATTCTGGCGTAGTTTCCAGGTGGGTGCACCTTTACCTAAGCTTGAGACGCCATTTGTATTCGATAAATTCATTGATGAATTAAAAGGTCTCGGGGTTAATGTCAAAAAAGGCGAAAAACATTATCAACTGATGGCAATGACCGATAAGGACATTGAGGAAATGTCAGCAGGTGAGATTAATGATGCTACTATTGTAAGAGCTAAAGACTTAAAAGAAGAAAAAGGTGGACTCTTTGATCCGGATATTACCGGTGGTTTAGACACCGAGGATAAGGGTAAATGGTCACATATTAATTTAGAGGAACCAATACCTAATCCCGTCTTTAAAAACGCTATAGTTTCCATTCTGGGCATCACCAACAAAAAATTTAACAATGTCTTAGCAGGTGATGAGAAGTTAAATGGAAAAACCGGTGGTGAAGCAATTAAAGATGCTTTATCTCAAGTAGATATTGATGAAGCAATTAAAGAAGCCAAAGAAGAAGCGAAAAAAACAAAGTCAGCTCCAAAAAAAGATAGGCTGCACAAAAGAATAAGATATCTTAAAGCATTAAAGAAAACGGATAAAAGACCAGAAGATTATGTTCTGACTAAAATGCCGATACTTCCGCCAAAGTTCAGACCAGTGTATGAATTACCGAATGGCAGCTTAAATGTTTCCGATATCAATGAACTCTATAAGCATACCATCCTTGTTAATAAAGCCCTGAAACAAGATAAAGAATTAGGATTGCTTAATGAGAAGGAAATTGGGGATATGAGAAAGGAACTCTTTAAGTCGATGGAAGCGGTACAGGGTTTATCAGACCCTATCACCAATGATGCCGTAAGGCGAGGTAAGAAGGGTATCCTAAGAGAAATTGGTGGTACTTCCGGAACACAGCCTAAAAATGCTTTCTTCCAAAACAGAGTCATGAGGAAACGTCAGGATTTGACCGGTAGAAGTATTATTGTGGCTGGACCGGACTTAGATATTGATACGATAGGTCTACCAGAGGAAATGGCCTGGAATATCTTTAAGCCGCAGGTCATTAGAAAGTTAACACAGGAAGCGGCTATACCAGGAGCTGAAGCCAGAGATGAGCACTGGGAGAAACGAAGTGAAACCGCAAAGAAGATGTTAAAAGAAGTTGCCGAGGAAACACCGGTAATATTAAACAGGGCACCTTCACTTCATAAGTTCTCCACAATGGCTTTCAAACCAAAGTTGATAGAAGGTAAGTCGATTCAATTACCTTCACTGGTTACAGGTGGTTTTAATGCAGATTTTGATGGCGACTGTGCACTAGATGTCTGTTCTATCGGGCTTGATGAAGGTTTTATGGAATGGAACAAAGAAAAAATGAAGAAAAAATCAAAATCCCCATTGACTGAATACCCTTTAAGTGATATGATGTATGTATCAAACTATAAAGGGGAAGATAAAATGGTAGGACACATCGGAGAATTAATTGTTGATGGAGAGTTTGTTTCAGGGAACATTCATTTAAAGAAATTCCCGAGAATAGAAGAAAGTAAGGAAGTGAAGGATAATACTGAAATATACGACGTTCCAGACGGTGTAACTGTTCTGGCTATGGATGAAGAAGGAAACAAAAAGTGGATGCCGGTGAGTAAGTTCCACATTCACAAAAACCTGAAAATGAGAAAGATCAGAACTAACAGACTGAATGATTATTTAGTATCTGACGATCACTCATTAACAGTAATTAATGATGAATTAAAAATAAAAAAATCAGTCGGCGAGATTAACGATATGATGCCAGTAGTTACAGAGATAGAAGAACCGGAAGACCCTATTGATGTTATTACACCGATTAATGATTCTTATGTTAATGCCGGCTACAATTCAAGGTTAAAAAAAGAAATACCATTGAATAAAGAGACCGGATATATATTTGGTGCCTTCATTGGTGATGGCAATGCTACTCTTAGTAAAGGTAAACTAATTAATAAAATTCAACTTTCTAATTCAAGTGAACCTTTAATAAATAAGTGGAAAGAAATAATTTCAAGTTGGCTAAATGAAGAAATTAATTTTAACACTTATGAAAAGCCGCATACCTGGGAAGGTCATGATTGTATGTCGATAGTGACTGAATTTAGCGAAGGTAACATCGCTAAAATGTTCTACGATTTATTCGGACATGGTGCTGAAAATAAGCATTTACCTTCTTGGTTTATGAATACATCCAAAGAGTTCAGATTAGGTTTACTATCTGGATTACTTGATACTGATGGTTCAATCACAGAAGTGAAAGCTAAAGCAAAAAAGAAAAAACAGGTTCAATTTTCTTATCATACTAAGTCGCTAGAATTATCTAAACAAGTGCAGCTGCTCTGTAAATCACTAGGGCTTAAATCTAATGTAACCATTTATGAACAAAATGATATGGAATACCAAAACGTATCAATGTCATCAGTGACAATGGAAAATGTAAAAGATGACCTATTAATAGTTACTGAAAATAGAAAAGAAGCTTTATCTAAATTAAAAACAGATGCAGTGGCATCTTCTAGATATGACTTAGTACCCTTACCAGAAAAATTAGGGCAAAAAATAAGAAGTGCGGTAGGTTCTAAAGAAAGAAAAATCTATGCACCTATTTCAAACACTATGAAAAAAGGTTATACTTCGAGATTAGTTGCTAAAAGAGCAATCAAAAAACTCGGTGATGAATTCTTTGGAGAAGGTCTTATGAAAAAGTGGAAAGAAATAGTCGAAGATAAAACTGTAACATGGGCCAGAATAACTAAAATAGAGGAATACACCAAAGAAACAACTGCTTATGATATAACAGTCCCCGACGTCTGGACATTTACTTTAGCCAGTGGTCTTGTTGTATATGACACCATGGCAGTACATGTACCTGTATCTAAAGAAGCCAAAGAAGAAGCCTTAGAAAAAATGCTACCTTCTAAAAACTTATTCAGACCGGGCCATAATAACTTTATGTACACTCCCGGACACGAACAGATTCTAGGGCTGTATTATCTAACCAAAGACCCGGACAAAAAGGAACTAAAAGGTGAATATTCATCTAAGTCAGAAGCTCTAAAGGCGTATCGTGAAGCTAAAAAGAACAAAGAAAAATGGTCCAAAGAAGATCCTATCAAAGTTAATGGTGATATAATTACGATTGGTAAGATTATTGTTAACCAGGTATTACCGAAAGAATATCGCAAATACGACGAAGCCATAGATAAAGGTTACCTAAAGAAAATGTTTAGCGAACTTGGGGAAGACGAGGAATTCGATAATTCCAAGTTGGCAGACATCGCAAATGAACTTAAAAATTTAGGTAACGAACATGTCTACAAGCGTGGCTTTACTGTAGGTATCTCTGATTTGGATATTGATAAGAAAAAGAAAGATAAAATCTATAATGAAGCTAAAAAGAAAGTAGAGAAAGCTAGAAAAAAACCCAAAGAGCAGGCTCAAATAGAAATTGCTAAAATAATGAATGAAGCCGAAAAGAAAGTCTATAAACAGATTGTTGACGATAACCCCGACAACGCCTTTGTAGTAATGCAGCGTTCAGGTGCTCGTGGTAACGAACACAATGTTAGACAGATTTTAGGTGGTCCGGGTATTCTAGCTGACAATAAAAACGAAATCGTACCAGTGCCTGTAACTAAATCATATGGTGAAGGTATTGATACAGCTGATTATTGGACTACAATGTATGGTGCTCGTAAAGGTATGATTGATAGAGCTAAGTCTACAGCCGAACCGGGTGCGTTTAATAAGGAATTAATTAATAATACTCTAGACCACTTGGTTACTGAAAAAGACTGCGGCACCAGCAGAGGTAAGGTCATGAACATCTATGACAAAGATGCCAAGAATAGATTTTTAGCAGAGTCAGTTAGAAATGGTGGTAAGATAGTCGCTAATAAAAACGATCTTCTAAATTATAAACTCTTAAAAGAATTAAAGAAGATCGGTGTGCAGCAGGTTAAAGTAAGAACTCCACTTAAATGTGAAGCAGAAGAGGGATTATGCTCTAAGTGTTACGGAGCCTTTGCTGATGGACAGGAACCGGAAGTCGGAGATAACATCGGTATCATAGCTGGTGAAGCAATGACAGAACCTACCACCCAGATGACTATGAACTCTTTCCACTCCGGTGGTGTTATGAGTAATGAAGAAGGTAAAGCTCAAGGTATGGAACGTTTGGATCAGATATTCCATATGCCAAAAACCCTTAAAGGTAAAGCTACCTTAGCCAAGAAAAATGGTGTAGTCAATAAAATTAATAAAACTGCGACCGGTAAAGAAGTCTTCATTAATGGGACCAAACACTTTGTTCCGAATAAGAGAAAAGTGACGGTTAAAAAAGGAGACAGTGTTAAAAAAGGAGATAAGATATCTTCCGGTGTAATTAAACCGCAAGAACTTATGAAACTTAAAGGGTTGGATTCAGTAAGAGATTACTTAACCGACGAACTCTCTGAAACTTATGGTAACGATATTCATAAGCCAACCATAGAAACTGTTGTCCAGAAGGTTACTAACTTAACTAAGATTAATGACCCTGGCGATTCATTCTTTATGGAAGGACAATACGCTCCTTTAAATAAGGTTGAAGCTATCAATAGAAAAGACTCAATGTCGGTTGAAGTTGAAGATGCTATTGGAAAGACTCTAGCCGAAAGTGTGGCGGGGTGTTCTAAAGGATCAGTCTTAACCGCAAAAATGGTAGATAAAATTAAAAATGCAGGTAATAGGAAAGTTAAGATTAAACACAAAAAGATATCTCATTCACCAGAATTAAAAGGTATCAATCAGCTTCCATATTATAGAGAAGATTGGATGTCTAAGATGAATGTAGGAGATATTCCGCGACAGTTTGCTGAAAGTGCGGCACAGGGATCATCTTCTAAATTTAAAGATACCAACAATCCGATTCCGGCGTTCGCTCATGGGGCAACGTTTGGGGAGAGTACAGACAAGTATTAATATAAACGAGGGGCTTTTGCCCCTTCGCTTTATATTATCTCTGTAAACTTATACTTGCCTTTAATATTTTTATGGAAGTATTTGCCTTTAGATGGTGCAGCAAGCATTGTGGTATAAACTCTTTTGGGTACATTATAATAATTATAAATACCACCGGAGTTAAATTTAATTTGTAATGTGTTATCGTCTGAATCAAAACCAACAGAGTTAATGTTTGAGGATTGAACAGGTTGTCTAATCATTTTGTTTCCTCCTTTCATTATCCTTATATCATTTATTATATCATATTTGCACTATGATATCTTTTCGTGGTAAAATATTATTGAAAAGAGGTGTTTAAATGTTTGATTTTTCGAGATTTTTTACTCCAGGGTCTCAAACAGACCAGATAATTCAAAGAGAACCCGTAAAAGAAAGTGACATCGATGGAATAAATTATGTTACCGGTTCAGTAGGTCAACCAAAAACTGTTTCCATAGCGTTTGAAAATGATGTCGAAAAAAGGAACGCCGAAATTCATATTGATTGGCAGGTTTATACCTATAAATATGAAGATGTTGATTTTCCAACTTTTGCTACATCGATTGAACAAGAATTAGTAAAAGAGGTGAAATAAATGCAGGAAATTAAAGCTAAACTGGATACATTACTTGCTCTAATGCTTTCCAGCAATGCTGAAGGTTCAATGAGTGCTGATGAAATAATCAACATAGACGTTAAAACAGATTACGCATTAGATGCTTTATCAGCTGGCGAGAGTAGAGATATCCAGATTGATTTTGTAGATACAGGTATATTGAGGTCGGTTAATTTCAAAACCGTAGAGGAGTTACCATATACAGTAACTATTAAAGATGGTCCTTCTGGAGTTATTGAATACCTCGCCCAGAGTAATCTAAGTTACTGCTATGATGTGATTAACACAATTTACATAGATTCACAGAGCTCAAAAACACTTTATTTAAATGTCACAAACGATTCTGATTCCCCAATAAACTTTGAACATGCAAGAATAAGGGGAATTGAAATATAATAAAAGGAGGAATTTAAATGCCAGCACCAATAGTAAGTTGGTATGATTCAGCAAATGCAGTACAGGAGACAAGTTGGGATTTAGGAGTGGTTGATGCCGGTTCTGTTTCAGCCGATAAACAATTTTTAATCTGGAACAACAGAGGTGGCGCAACAGCAGTTTCTGATATGACTAATTGTACAGTAACCACTAAGGATAATGCAGGTGGAGATACCGGTGACTTAGTTACAGGTACCTGGATTGAAACACAGGTAGATTCCATGGGAGAAGTTAGTTTCACACCAATTGGTGGAACCACAACTAAACCAATCGAAGCTGGAGACACAAATACTACCGGAAATCAGACAATCGCAGGAGCGGCTAACAGTGGTGATGTTGCAGCAGGAGATAATTATGCTACAGCAACATTCCATGCTAACGTTCCATCAAATGCAACAGCAGGTACAATCAACTTCTTGCTTAGAGTTTCATATCAATATGTTTAATTAAAGGAGGTCGAGCAATGCAATGCTTGACTCACGATCTTAAAAGACCGTTGAGTCGAGAGACTTGGCGGTCTTTTTTTATTATATACAGGAGGGATAAAATGTGGATAGCAGAATATGATGAAGGACATTTGAAAGAATTTGAAGGTGAAAAGGAAAATAGTTTTTATGATATAGAACAGGACAGGTTGGTGAGGTTTTTTATTGGTGAAGATTTTTATGAAGTTGAGGACGGCAGTTTTAATATAGCAGCAACTAAGTTTCATTTAGGATACAAGGTTGATAAATTATATAAACTAACTGATCGCGATGATACAGTCTACAACGACTTAATCCAGTACAAGGATGCCCACAATGACATTGTAATGGAAGGCAGCAAGAGAGTTTCTGGCACAGTAATCGATGCTTATAACTTTGGTTATAAGACTGAAATTGAAACTGAAATGGCTAAGTTTAATTTAAAGCTGATAGCAACAGTGCCAAAGAATAAGAACCCCTACATAACAATATATTTGAGGTCAGACAAGGAATTAAACGGTGAACTGGTACTTTTTATTGATGGTGAGCCGAAGTCTTATCATGCCCCATTTAATGAGGTTAACGGCAACATTTCAGAAGGTAAATTGGTCTATAAATTCCGGAGGTGAATAACTTGGAAG
>Ga0163223_100385_pt1 | contig 14579 bp, 14 predicted proteins | sample MSEWel2016_02_17_2_FD_113147 | JGI IMG/M metagenome (GOLD analysis project Ga0163223, IMG submission 113147) | Subsurface microbial communities from deep shales in West Virginia, USA - MSEEL Well Study Marcellus 5H_2016_02_17 ...
CAGGTTCGGAGATCGCCATCATCGACATTACCGGCGTACCTACCGTCGATACGCTGGTGGCGCAACATCTGCTCAAGACCGTCACGGCCATCCGCCTGATGGGTGCTGACTGCATCATCAGCGGCGTACGTCCGCAGATTGCCCAAACCATCGTTCATCTCGGCCTGGATCTGCAAGGCATCGTCACTAAGGCATCCCTCGCCGACGCACTGGCATTAGCGTTGCGCCGCTCCGGCCTGACTGTAACCAAGGCGGTGTGATGGAACGCATCCCTATATTGCGAATGGGTGACTTTCTGCTCGTCACCATTCAAGTCGACATGCACGACCAGCTGGCCATGACCCTGCAAGACGACCTCGCCGAGCGCATCAGCGCGACCTCGGCCCGTGCCGTACTGATCGATATCTCCGCACTGGACATGGTCGACTCGTTCATCGGCCGGATGATCAGCTCGATTTCCGGCCTTTCCAGCATCATGGACGCAGAGACCGTCGTGGTCGGCATGCAGCCGGCCGTTGCAATCACGCTGGTCGAACTGGGTCTGACACTACAAGGCGTCAGCACGGCGTTGAACGTTGAACGAGGGATGCAGCTGCTGCATAAACGGATGGCCGAAAAATGACCGTGCGCGAAAGTGGCAGCCTGCCGGTACGCATCGAACAGGATGTGGTACTGGCGCGCCAGGCAGTCCGCCGCATCGCGCAGGATTGCGGCATGCGCCTGATCGATCAGACCAAGCTGGTGACCGCCGTCAGCGAGCTGGCCCGTAACACGGTGGTGTACGGCGGTGGTGGCGACATGGACTGGGCGGTCATCGAGCAAAGCGCCCGCACCGGTATCCGCCTGACGTTCCGTGACGAAGGTCCTGGAATAGCGGATATCAAGCTGGCCATGACCGATGGCTGGACGTCGGGTGGTGGGCTCGGTCTTGGACTGACCGGCGCGAAACGGCTGGTGGATGAGTTTGAACTCGAGAGTACGCCAGGCATCGGTACCCGAATCAGTATCGTCCGATGGGGATGAATATCCCCGGCTCGATGACGCAGGTGTTACCCATCGACGACAGCAGCCAGGTAGGCCACGCCCGCCGCGTTGCGCAACGCCTGGCTACGGAACTGGGTTTCGACGAAACCGATGCCGGACGCGTGGCCCTGGCAACTACCGAGCTCGCCACCAATCTGCTCAAGCACGCAGGCCAAGGCTCCCTGCACCTGCGTTCGATCGCGGCAGAAACCGGAAGCGGTGTCGAGATCGTCGCTGTGGATAGCGGGCCGGGCTTCAACCTCAACGAATGCCTGGCCGATGGGTTTTCCACTGGTGGTACCCAGGGAACAGGGCTGGGTGCACTAAGGCGCCAGGCACAGGTATTCGACGCTTACTCGGACGACAAAGGCTCGGTCGTACTCGTGCAGTTATTTCGACGCGGCATTGCAGTTCCGTTTCTGCGCTTTGGCGTCAGCCAACATTCGCTGAATAACGACCCGGCATGTGGTGATGTCTGGCATATGGCCTGCGATAAGCAACGGATCAGCGCATTGGTGATCGACGGCATCGGCCACGGCGAAGATGCGGAGCACGCCGCCAAGTGTGGTGCCAGCGCATTCGCCGCAGCCCCCTTCGCCGACCCGGAAACCAGCATTGCCGACATGCATCAGGCGATGTGCGGAACCCGTGGCGGCGCTGCAGCCGTCGCGGTGTTCGATCCCCGCGTCGGGGTATTGCGCTTTGCCGGAATTGGCAACATCGGCGCCAGCCTGCTCAACGTGGAAAAAAGTCGGGGCCTCGCCTCGCATCCAGGGATCGTTGGATCGCAATTTCGCAAAGCGCGCGCATTCGACTACCCGGTTGAAGAACATCAATTACTAGTCATGTATAGCGATGGTTTGCAATCTCGCTGGACCCTGCGTGACTACCCGGGGCTGGTGCATCGCCACCCCGCTATTATTGCCGCAGTGCTGCACCGTGATTATTGTCGCGGACGCGACGATGCGACCGTTCTGGTAATCGCTCTGGAGGCAACGCGTGACTGATTCGAACGGTGTTAACGATACCGACCTCAGCCAGCTGGAACGGCTGCGCAGCGAGAACGAGTCGCTACGCGCCGAGCTCGACGAAACCAATCAGGGCGTTCTTGCTTTGTATGCCGAGCTCGACATTCAAGCCGAGCAGCTGCGCCAGGCCTCCGATCTCAAAAGCCGCTTTCTGTCCTACATGAGCCACGAGTTCCGCACGCCGCTGGGCTCGATTCGCAGCATCACGCGTCTTCTCAGCGACGAGCTGGACGGTCCACTGAGCGAGGAGCAGCACAAGCAGGTCTTGTTCATCAGTGGTGCCGCCTCTGAACTGAGCGATATGGTGGATGATCTGCTCGATCTGGCGAAGATCGAGGCGGGTCGCATCAGCATTTCACCAGCGTGGTTCGACATGTTTGATCTGTTCGCCGCGTTGCGCGGCATGTTTCGCCCCATCGTCGATGCCGAGACGGTGGACCTGATTTTCGAAGAGCCACAAGACATCCCGCGCCTGTACACCGATGACAAGAAGCTGGCTCAGATTCTGCGAAATTTCATTTCCAACGCATTGAAGTTCACGCAGCGCGGAGAGGTACGTATTTCGGCACGCCGCGAAGGCGAGCACGAAGTCTGTTTCGCCGTCACCGACAGCGGTATCGGCATACCGCATGGCCTGCACGGCAACCTGTTCGAAGATTTCGTGCAGATCGACACGCCTCTGCAGAAGCGTCTGCGCGGCACCGGTCTGGGACTGTCGCTGTGCAAGCGATTCGCCGAACTGCTCGGTGGGCGTGTCGGAGTGGAAAGCACTCCGGGTATCGGCTCGACCTTCTTCGTCATCATTCCGCTATCTATTGCCACGGAGCCGGTCGATGGAGCGTAAGTGCAAACTGTTGGTGGTCGATGACAACGCCGCGACGCGTTACGCGATACGTCGAGTGATGGAGCGGCACGGCTACGACGTGTTCGAAGCCGGAACCGGCGACGAAGGCCTGACACTCATCGCCGAGCAAGCAATCGATGCGCTGATTCTCGACGTGAACCTGCCCGACATGAGCGGTTTCGATATCGTCCGGCAGCTGCGTGCCGACGAGCGCACCCAGTTGCTGCCCGTGGTTCACGTTTCTGCCGCGTCGATCCAGACCGGAGACATCATCACCGGGCTCGATGCCGGGGCGGATGCCTATCTCATTCATCCGGTCGACCCGGACGTATTGCTCGCCACGTTGCGCACGCTATTGCGCGTCCGTGACACCGAGCACGCGCTGCGCGAAAGCGAAGCGCGCTTTCGTGAGATCTTTACTAGCGTGGCCGCACCGATTGTCGTGATCGATGCGCAGCTGCAGATCCATGAATGCAACCCGGCATTCGAACTGCTGCTGGGGGATGGTGTCGATGCTTCGGCATTGCTCGCCCGCCTTGCCGACAACCAGGAAGACAAGCTGCAGCAGCTTCGACAGAGCCTGGCCAGCGGTGCTCGCTGGCAGGGCACGCTGCGCATGCATGTCGCCGGTCAGCTGCGTGAAACCAAATGGCAGGTTTCGCCCTATCGCGCCGTCAACCTTGGCCTCGTGTTCGTCGAGGACGTCACCGAGCAACGCCAACGCGAACGCTCGCAACTGCAACAGATCGACAGCGTGAACAGCGAACTCGCACGCGAGGTAGCCGAACGTGTGCGCACCGAAGCGCAGCTGATGCAGGCGCAAAAGATGGACTCCCTGGGCAAGCTGACCGGAGGCATTGCGCATGACTTCAACAACTTGCTGACCGGCATCATCACCGGCATCGAGCTACTCAAACAGCGGTTTCAGGAAGGCCGCAGCGACGCGGTATTGCGCTTCGCCGACACTGCCTTGAGCTCCGCACGCAGCGCCGCCTCGATGACCAATCGGCTATTGGCCTTTGCCCGCCAGCAACCGCTGGACGCCCGCCCCGCCAATATCAACGATCAGATTCGCTCCCTCGAAGAACTGCTGCAGCGCACCATCGGCGAGCGCATCGAGCTGAAGCTCGACCTCTGCGAGGAAGGTGCGATCGCACAGGTGGATGCCAATCAGCTGGAAAGCGCTGTGCTGAATCTGGTCATCAACGCACGGGACGCATTGCCTGACGGCGGCCATATCGTCATCCGTACGACATCCATGCGATCCACCGGCAATACCGAACTTGCCGATGGTGATTACGTCGCGCTGAGCGTGAAGGACGATGGCGCCGGGATCCCCGCAAAAGTCATCGGCAAAGTATTCGACCCGTTCTTCACGACCAAGCCGCTCGGCCAGGGCACCGGCCTGGGCCTGTCTTCGATCTATGGCTTCGCCCGTCAATCAGGTGGTGAGGCACGGATCGACAGTGTCGTTGGACAGGGCACCGAAGTGACGTTGGGATTGCCCGCAGCTACCGACATCGGCCACACCGCCGCACCCATCGGTGACACACCAAAGGGCAACAGCGAGCATGTATTGATCGTCGAAGACATGCCGGCGGTGCGCATGCTGGTACTCGAGATGCTCAGCGAAGCGGGCTATCGGTGCAGCGAGGCGGGTGATGTCGCGACGGCGTTATCGGTGCTGCAGGATGATCCAAGCGTCGATCTCCTGTTGACGGATGTGGGCCTGCCACAACTCTCGGGGCGTGAGCTAGCCGATGTTGCGCGGACTCATCGTCCCGCCCTGCCGGTGCTGTTTATGACCGGTTATGCGGAAAATGCGGTGCGTCGTGACCGTTTTCTGGCCGAAGGTATGGATATGGTGGTCAAGCCGTTTCAAATCAGCGAGCTACTTGCCAAGGTGCGCCGAGTGCTCGATACGGCCTCGGCGAATCGACTCAATCGTAACTAGGCCGACAACCTGGACACGACTCGCTCGTTCGCTCAACCCGCCTTTTCGTCCGGCTTGTCAGTCGCGATCAGGTCGAAACCCCAATCGCCGTACCGGTACCAATCATCCCCCATCATTTCCGCCGGGTGCTGGGTACGACCGGCACCGTTGCCGCAGGCGAGCGAGTCCGCCGGGCAATAGCGATCGCAGCCCCAACAGATGCGTTCGGGGTGTGGAGGATTCATCGGGAATTTCTTGGCCATGTTCGGGCCTCTGTGCGCTAGCTGAGCGCTCAGGCTACTCGGCCATCCCCCGCGCGGACTTGATCATGATCAACAACGCCCCGCTGGAGGCTCAAACCAGCACTTCGCTGATCTGCAGAATGTGGGTGATCACGCCAGTACGCGTATCCCACACGTAGCGAAAATGCGGGCCTTGCACCGGCAGCGAGACCGTTTGCGGGCGAAATGCAGCGACACACTCATGCCCGTCCAGCCGCACGCTTCGGTAAAGCAGGCCCCAGGCCTTGCCGTCACGGTGTTCGCGGGCGAATGCCTGGCTGTTGCCATAGTCGGCCGGATCGGGCTGATGCAACTCGGGCATGGCGCGCACGTCGATCACCGGCTTGACGATTTTGTTCACGTACGCGCGCATGGTGATTTCGACATTCGCCTCACGAGTGGCCGCCAGGAAACGCTCCAGATGGAACTTGGTTTCGGCGATAGCCGCATCGATGGAACTGGCGCAGTAATAGACACCGTAACTGCCGTCGCTGAACCGACTGGCATTGCCGATATGGGTGAAGGCCGCCATCACCGGCGTCGAGCCCGGCCCGCTGACTCGGTCACCGGGCGCCACGCGCTGCAATAGCCCCGCCTCTTCGCGCAAACGGTCGTTGGTCATGGCCTCGAGCGCAAAGGCAATTTCCAGATCCTCCGGGCTGAGGGTGTCTTCGAACACCGTCAACGGCGGGAACGAGCTGTTGATGATGCGATACGCCCGCCGCCAGGCCGGCAGAACCTCCTGCCACGCCATCAGCCACGAACCCCGTCGAGATAGCGACGTACATCCGCCAGATCGACCACTTGCCCACCGAGCATGTAATCGAGCGCGCTCATGCCATTGAATGGCGCGGCGTCATTGGGTTTGTGCACCCATTCGTATGCGCGCTCCGCCTGATTGCTGAAGATGATCCGCAGCGCCTTGTGGATGCCCATCAAATAGGAAATCCGCTCCAGCGTATCGCGCGGTAAACGAACTTCGGGGAGCTTCTTGTATTTGAAATAAGTCGTGTTGCCCACTGACCCGAGCAGCACGCGCTGCTGTTCGGCGCTGCAATCCCACAGTCGCATGAGGTTAAAAAAGAACGTCAGCGCAACTCGCCCCGCATCGGGTGAATGGATGTCCGGCTTGCTGATTGCCTGTTCGGTTTTCATCGTTACTTCTGCCTGGTTATCGCATAGCCAACAGATTACTCCGCATATGTATTATTTCAATCATTAAATTCATATACGTATTATCTGTCCAACTTAAAGCTGCCTTTGCTGACCACGATAGAGCGCAACTCAGAACAGTCCGAGCTGGTCGTCAATCAGCGCTGAGAAGCTGTCACCTACGAACGGCAGGATCGCATCGGCGATCGGCAGCAGCTGGCGTGTCACGTAATGGTCGTAGTCGATCACCGCACGCCGCACCTCGAGCGGCTCCGGCCCGGCCACGGTGATCAGGTACCTGATCCAGCCGCCGTTCTGGTACTGCCGCTGACGGCCCTGCTGCAGGTTGTAGTCATCGGCGATCCGTGCGGCTCGCACGTGTGGCGGCACGTTGCGATCGTAGTCATCCAACCGTCTACGCAATCGCTTGCGGAAGATCAGCAACTCATCCAGCTCACCAGCCAGCGTGCGGTGTACATAGTCGCGCACGTAATCCTGATAGGGCTCGCGGTTGAAGATGCGCCGGTACAGCTCCTGCTGGAATTGCTGGGCCAGTGGCGACCAGTCGGTGCGTACCGTTTCCAACCCCTTGAACACCAGCCCATCGCTGCCATCGGGACGCGTGACCAGCCCGGCGTAGCGCTTCTTGCTGCCCTCCTCCGCGCCGCGAATGGTAGGCATCAGGAAGCGCTTGAAGTGACTCTCGAACTGCAATTCCAGGGCGCTTTGCAGGCCGTACTCCTGTTGCAGATGGTCACGCCACCAGTCGTTGATCCGCTGCACAAGGTGCTTGCCGATGCGTGCCGCGTCCTCGTCATCGTGGGCGCGCTTGAGCCAGACAAAGGTGGAGTCGGTATCGCCGTAGATCACGCTGTAGCCCTCGGCCTCGATCAGCTCGCGGGTGCGACGCATGATCTCGTGCCCACGCAAGGTGATGGACGACGCCAGCCGCGGATCGAAAAAGCGACAGCCGCTGGAGCCGAGCACGCCGTAAAAGGCGTTCATGATGATTTTCAGCGCCTGCGAAAGCGGCTTGTTGCCCTCGCGCTTGGCCGTCTCACGCCCTTCCCAGACGCGCTCGACGATTGCCGGCAGGCAATGACGCGTCCGGGAAAAGCGCGCGCCGCGAAAGCCTGGCACCGAGTCGCTGTCCTCGGGATGGCGCATGCCTTCGACCAGCCCCACCGGATCGATGAGAAAGGTGCGGATGATCGACGGGTAAAGGCTCTTGTAGTCCAGTACCAGCACCGATTCGTACAGGCCCGGCTGCGAATTCATCACGAAGCCGCCGGGGCTGGCCTCCGGCGGCCGCTCGCCTAAGTTGGGCGCGACGAAGCCCTGACGGTGCATCAGCGGAATGTAGAGGTGTTCGAACGCGGCCACCGAGCCGCCACTGCGATCAGCCGGCAGACCGGTGACCGTGGCGCGTTCGAGCAGGAAGGTCAGCACTTCGGTCTCGTGGAAGATTCGCGTGACCAGCTCGCAGTCCTTGAGGTTGTAGCGCGCAAGCGCCGGCTTGTCCTCGGCGAACATGCGGTTGATTTCATCCATGCGCTGGTACGGCGTGTCGATCGCCTTGCCTTCGCCGAGCAGCGTCTGCGCGACATTTTCCAGGCTGAACGAGGGGAAGCTCCAGGTCGCAGAGCGCAGCGCTTCGATGCCATCGATGATCAACCGTCCCGCCGCCGCGGCGAAGAAATGATTGCCGCGGCTGCCGTGCTCGCGCCAGGCCATCTCTTCCCCGCCCCGCCCCAACCGCAGCGGAACGTGATAACGCTGGGCCTGTTCGCGCAGCACCCGTAGGTCGAATTGCACCAGGTTCCAGCCGATGATGGCGTCAGGGTCGTGCAGCATCAGCCAGTCGTTAAGCCGCTCGATCAGCTGCTTGCGGCTGTCGCAGTATTCCAACTGGAAATCCACCGTGCTGGCGTCGCCGTTGGCCGGCCCGAGCATATAGACCTGACGCTGCCCGCAACCTTCCAGCGCAATGGAATACAGCTCGCCGCGCATGGTGGTTTCGATGTCCAGCGAGACCAGCTTCAGTTGTGGCCGATAGCCCGGTTCGGGCTTGAGCTGTGCATCGACCAGCACGCCCTGCGCATCCGCCTGGCCAATGAAGCTGACCGGCGCGGTGATGAAGCGCTCCATCAGATAGCGCTCCGGCGGACGGATGTCACCTTCATAGACGTCGAGCCCAGCCGCGCGCAGGCGCTTTTCCAGGTTCATCAGCTGTCGGTGCTGCTTGCAATAGAGCCCGAGCACTGGTCGATGGCGGAAATCGGTCAGATTCAGCGGTCGCAATTCGACGTCGCGTTCGCCCTTGATCAGCATCTCGACTTTGCGCTGTTGCGTCGCCGGAATGAACGCCACCGAAGGCTGATACGGCACACGGAGCCGACGCGGCCCGGTATCGGTCGCCAACCAGAACTCCACCTCGGTCCCGGCCGCCGTGTCGCGCCAGTGCCGGGTCAGGACGAAGCCCTGCTGTAAATCCACCGTTCGCCTCCTCATCTTTGCGAGGCAACATTCTACGTGGCAACGCTCGCAAACATGCCTAGAGAATCATCGACGCGGCCACTCGCGTCGGGCCTGACAGCATGGCGCCAGCAGGCCCGACGCCGGATGTCACATCCTGAACCGGCTCACCATCATCTGCAGATGATTACCCAAACGGGCCAGCTCCACGCTGGAGGCTGCGGTTTCGTTGCTCGCCGCTGCGGTTTGCTCGGAAACGTCGCGAACATTCAATACGCTGCGGCTGATTTCCTCAGCTACGGCGCTCTGCTGCTCGGCGGCCGCGGCGATCTGTTGGTTCATCGACTGGATGTTCGAAACGGTGCGCGTGATGTTCTCCAGCGACTCGCCAGCCCTGCGGGTAAGCGCCACGCTGCTGTCCGTCAGTTCACGGCTGCTCAGCATGATCGTCGCGACCTGCTTGGTGCCGTTCTGCAAGCCAGCCACCAGGCCTTCGATCTCTTCGGTGGATTTTTGCGTGCGCTGTGCAAGTCCGCGCACTTCATCAGCCACCACCGCAAAACCACGCCCCGCCTCGCCGGCCCTGGCCGCTTCGATGGCAGCGTTCAACGCCAGCAGGTTGGTCTGTTCGGCGACCGCTCTGATCACGCCCATGACGCTTCCGATCTTGTCGCTCTCGCCTTGTAGCACCGTCATCGCCTCGGTAGAGCGAATCACCTCGGCCGCCAGACGCTCAATCTGCGTGACGACCTCGGCAACTACCTGATCACCCGCTCGCGCTTCGTGATCAGCCTCCGTTGCGGCAAACGCTGCCTGCTCGGCGTTGCGGGCAACCTCGTGAACCGTCGCCGACATCTCATGCATGGCCGTGGCGACCTGGTCGGTCTCGAGTTTCTGGCTGTTCACGCCGGCGCTGGTCTGCTCGGTCACGGCAGACAGTTCTTCGGCAGCGCTGCTGATCTGGGTAACGCCGTCGCGGATTCCGCCAATGAGGTCGCGTAGCGTCGAACCCATTTGTTGAATGCCTTTCTGCAGGGCGCCCATCTCATCGCGACGCGTCACTGGCGCGCTCGCAGACAAGTCACCCGCAGCAATACGCTCGACGTCTCTCAGCGTGTCTTGCAATGGACGCGTGATCTGGCGCGTGATCACCCATGCCGCCAGGATGCCCAACAGTAACGCGAGCAGAGTGCTGACGATCAGGCGAGTGCGCGCATCGCCGCTTTCGATGTCCAGCCGATCCAGCTGAAACTGGTACAAGGCGTCGCTGATTCTGACGATTTCGGCCTGAACGTCGGTCATTTCCTGGCGTGCAACGGCAATCGTGTCGGTCGCAGTTCGGAAATTCAGCAGAGCCGTGCGGTACTGCCCGAGCGTCGTTTCGATCACATTCAGATCATTCGCACTGCCGTCCAATGTCCGCTCATACTGAGTCAGGGCAGACTGCGCGGCATCCAGCTGAGCGATCATGGCATCGCCATTCTGGGCGGTAGGCTTGGCGGTATAGGCACTGAATAAGTACCGTACCTGCTTCAGCTCTTCTCTGATCCGCGCGATGCCTTGCAGTTGCGCAAAACGGGAACTGTCATAGTCCGACAGGCCGATCACTCGCTGATAGATCGCGCCAGTCCGCTCCTCCAGAACGCCCACCGCGGCGTTGACCGCTCCTTGCGCGGCGTTCGCGTCGATGTAGGCCTTGCGCATCTTGTCGAGCGAACGCTGATAGTCGTCGTTGAACCCGCTCTGCTCTTTGAGCATCTCCACGTTGATGGGGTTCTTGAAGGTGCCGAGGAGCTTCGACTGCTGAGCCAGATAGATCTCGAGTTTGTCGTCAAGGCGCTCGGTAGATACCTGATCGCCGTTGGCCAGCATGAACTGCAGCCGGGCAATCCGCAGCCCGGTAAGCGTGTTATTCAAGGCGGATATTTCAGTCATCCATCCGCTACGCTGGATGACGCTGCCAAGGCTACCCCAACCGTTCCAGGCCAATACCAGAGTCAATATCAGCACCGAGCCAAAGCCCAGCCCCAACTTCTTGTTGATCGCGATGTTGCCAAACCAGCTGTTCATTAAAAACGTCCATTCAAAGATTCGATTCGGGGTCTTTCAGGTTGAATGATTGTTTTTATTTGCGGCCAGCCTGGGTCCCGCGCGCACCATATCGGCGCCCAGCCATGAAGCTTGAGCGCAGAGCAGGATTCATACATCGCAAAATGCCGAGGATTGAACGGCAGATGCTGACGAGAAGCCCACCGAAGCGGTAAAGCCGCTCGGTGGGATACGGATACATCGTTAGCGCCATCACCAGGAACGGCTGATCAGCCTGCCGCTACGTCCTCACCCAGATGGATCACCCGCGCCGCACGCAACATGCATTTGGCCATTTCCGGCGGGGAGAATTTGGTAAGGATGTCGTTGGCCCCGGCCGCCTTGGCCTTGTCGGTACTGATGGTGCTGTCCAGCGAGGTATGCAGCAGTACGTAGATAGAGGCGTAATCGGGATGCTTACGCAGCGCCTGGGTGAAGGAGTAACCGTCCATCTCCGGCATCTCGATATCCGAAACCACCACGTTGATCGCCTCGTAGCTGTCCTTCAGGCTATCGAGCTTCTCGAAAGCCTCTCGGGCGCTGCGCACCGCATGACAGGTGACGCCCATCTTGCTCAGGGCCGATACCGACATATGCACGGCCACCTGGCTGTCATCGACGATCAGCGCGCGGGTTTCGGTAAGCAGCTGCGCGTCCTGATCATCCAGGTCGGAGATGTCGGCGTCTGCGGGAGCAGGCGCAACGGTGTGGATCACCTTTTCCACATCGAGAATCTGGATCAGCTCGCCGTCTACCTCAGCCGTGCCGGTAATGAAGGAGCTGTTACGCGCCCCATACGGCGGCGGCAGGATTTTCGAGGATTGGATGTGGACGATCTTCACCACCGCCTGAACGTGCAACCCCTGCTTCGAGCGGCTGATTTCGGTGACGATCAGGCAGCCGCCCCTGGGGTCCTGCAGCGGCGCCATGCCGATCGCCAGGCTCAGGTCGATGACCGTCAACGGCTGACCACGCAGCGTGGCGACGCCCTTCACATGAGGGTGCGACTCGGGAAGCCGGGTCAGCGACGGGGTCGGAATGATCTCGCTGACCTTCAACAGGTTGATCGCCATCTGTTTGCCGCTGCGTAGTGTGAACAGCAGAAGCGATAAGGCGTCGGTGGCGGATGTGTTATTCATGAATGGTCCTGTGGGAAAGCCGTTCTGTGGCGTAGATGTCACCTCGCTAGAGCCTTGTCGGCCGGAGCGGCGAAATCTTCAGTCATCTGAACGGCTTCCGCTAAATGCCGCGTTCGCGGTCAGCAGCGCTCGAAGATCGCCGCAATGCCCTGTCCACCGCCGATGCACATGGTCACCAGCGCATAGCGGCCCTGGATGCGCTGCAGCTCATGGATCGCCTTGACGCTGATGATCGCGCCGGTCGCACCCACCGGATGCCCGAGCGAGATGCCCGAGCCGTTGGGATTGACGCGAGCCGGATCCATACCGAGCTCCTGCATGACCGCGCATGCCTGGGCGGCGAAGGCTTCGTTGGCTTCGATCACGTCGATCTGTTCCAGGCTGATGCCAGTGCGCTCCAGCACCTTGCGCACCGCCGGTACCGGACCGATGCCCATATAAGCAGGGTCGACGCCAGCATGTGCATAACCGACCAACCGCGCCATCGGCGTCAACCCGAGTGCCTTTGCCCGTCCCGCTTCGGCCAGTATCAGCGCGGCGGCACCGTCGTTCAGACCGGACGCGTTGCCTGCGGTCACGGTGCCGTTTTCCTTCTTGAAAACCGGCTTCAGTGCGGCGAGACGCTCCAAGGTAAGGTCGGGACGCAGATGTTCGTCGGTGTCGAAATACGCGGTGCCTTTACGGCTGTGGATTTCGACCGGAACGATCTGTTCGCGAAAGTAGCCGTTCTCCAATGCACGAGCGGCGCGCGCCTGGCTTTCCAACGCCAAGGCATCCTGTTGTTCGCGGCTGATCGCGTAGCGTTCGGCTACGTTCTCCGCGGTCACGCCCATATGGAATTTGCCCCAGGGATCGTGAAGGAGCGTGTTCATGTAGTCGATCACAGCGCCATCACCGAGGCGCGCGCCCCAGCGCATGTTCGGCACGATGAACGGCCCGCGGCTCATGCTCTCCGCGCCGCCGCCAATGGCTACATCGGTATCGCCGAGCAGGATCGACTGCGCGGCGGAAATGATTGCCTGCAGGCCTGAGCCGCACAGGCGATTGACGTTGAACGCGGGGGTTTCCAGCGGTATGCCGGCGTCCACCGCAGCGACTCGCGCCAGATAGCCATCCCGCGGCTCGGTGGGTATCACGTTGCCCATCACCACGTGGCCAACGGCATCGGCCGGCGTGCCGGAGCTCTCCAGCGCTGCGCGGCAGACGGTCGTCGCCAGGGTGGTCAGATCGATGTCCTTCAGCGCGCCGCCAAAGGAGCCGATTGGCGTGCGCACCGCACCGACAACGACGATTTCGCGTTCAGTCATGGGGTTCTCTTCTGCTGAATGGGGTCGCTCCGGCCAATCCGGCGCGGCGGTTCAACCGATGCTAACCGGATGAATCAGCAGAACAACAGGGAAAAGCTGCAGATCGCTCATGCGTTATTGCAGAACTCATCGGTCACTTGCCGCGATGGGGGGCGCCGGCAGAGCGATGCGCCCGTCGCTCGCTTTCCTCACGATGGAACGATGCACATTGATATCGGGCCCAATCCAGACAACCCATGGGAGGCCCAGCGATGACCAAGGCAGTCAAACCGGACGCCGAACAACCCTACTTCGAAACCCCGGCGCACATCCCCAACGGCAGCAATCACCAGATTCCGCATAGCCACCCGCTGGTCTATCGAGACCACGATGTGATCGTGCATCTCACCGGTTATGAATACGAAACCTTTGGCGAGACGCTTTGGGCGGTGGGCGCGGAGGTCGTGAAAGACCGCGAGATCATCGTCCCGGTGAGCGTCGATCAGACGCAGCACTACCGTAGTTTCGACGAAGCGCTCAAGCGCGGCACTGAAATGGGCAAACAGCTGGTCGATGAGCTGTAGCTCAACGCCAAGCGCGAACCACTGAGAACATTGGTCGGGCTCACGCCCTGCCCTGCAATCATGAGAAGGAAACCACCGATGAGCGAGAACAACGCGAAGGTTCGACACGACGAAGAACAACAGCGCTACCTGCTGGACATCGACGGCAAAACACTCGGCGTTGCCGCTTACCGGGAGGACGGTGACCGTCTGGTCTTTTCTCATACCGAAGTGGATCCGAGCCTCGAAGGCCGGGGCATGGGCAGCGTACTGATTCGCCAGTCACTCGACGATGCCCGCTGGCGCGGCAAGCGCATCGTACCGGTTTGCGGATTCGTCGCCGCTTATGTAAAGAAGCACCCGGACTGGGACGACATCATTGATTAGCTCACTTTGTAAGAGCACCGATGAGGCGGGAATTCACCATGCGTACAGGTAATATGCTGCCCCCAATCGGTAGCTAATGAAGCCCACCACTGCCGGATCACTCGGCACCCGCCCGGTGCTGGTTAAGCGCATGAGAAGAGAGAGCGATGAGCAACGAACTGCAGATCGAAGACATCCAGGTCGGCGATGGTAAGGGTGTGGTAAAAGGCGCCCTCATTACCACCCAATACCGAGGCCAGCTGGAAGACGGCACCACCTTCGACTCATCCTACGAGCGCGGCAAGCCCTTCCAATGCGTGATCGGTACCGGACGCGTCATCAAAGGCTGGGACATCGGGCTGATGGGCATGAAGGTCGGCGGCAAGCGCAAACTCTTCGTC
>Ga0163223_100386_pt1 | contig 14544 bp, 8 predicted proteins | sample MSEWel2016_02_17_2_FD_113147 | JGI IMG/M metagenome (GOLD analysis project Ga0163223, IMG submission 113147) | Subsurface microbial communities from deep shales in West Virginia, USA - MSEEL Well Study Marcellus 5H_2016_02_17 ...
ATTTCTAACTCGGTAAATAGTATAATCGAAGAAATTAGGTTATTAGTATTAGATTTTTCAATGCTTTCAATATCAATTACTGACATTTCAAAGATTTTAAAGAATAAAACAACAGAAAATCTTATATCAACAGAGCAAATTTCTACTGCGGTAGATGAAATAACAAAAGGTGCTATAAATCAAGCCAATGTTGTAAAAGTAGGCCTTGATAAAACAGTAATGTTAAAAGAATGTATTCAAGACATATCAACTTCTCATACTGTCATGTTATCAAATAATGATGGCATAAAAAAATTGAATGTATATGGAGTTGAGATTATAAGTGAATTAGAGATTATTTCATCAAAATCAGACTTGGCACTAACGCAAATTTATAATACTACGGAAAACTTGATAACATCTACAAATATGATTTCAGATATGCTAAATTCAATCGAGGAAATTGCAAACCAAATTAATTTATTGTCGTTAAATGCTGCGATCGAGGCAGCAAGGGCAGGGGATTCAGGAAAAGGTTTTACTGTTGTTGCAGAGGAGATAAAAAAACTCGCTGATTTGAGTAAAAGCACAACTGGTGCTATTAATGGACACCTTAGTTTGATGGAAGAGCAGTCTAATAAGGCAATAGAGTCTATGGACTTTATGAAAACAATATCTAAGGAACAAAAGAGTGCAACTGATAAAACATTTAAATCTTTCCAATCTATTTCACAAGGAACTACTGAGATTGGTAGTATGTTAACTCATCAGACTGAAGCGATAAAGTATATACAGGAATACTCAAAGTCTTTCATAGAGTCAATTGAGATTCTTTCTTCAATATCGGAAGAAGCTGTTGCATCATGTGAGGAGATTTCTTCCAATACTTTATTTCAAGTTGAAGCGATTACTGAAATGGATCAAACTGCAAAAAAATTAGCAGACTTAGCATTTGACTTAAATGGGAAAATAGGAAAATATAAGCTAGATAACTAAAATAGGTGAAAATTTCCAATGGAATTTAAAATATATTTTTCAGCAAAATTAGGACGTATGTGCGAACTAAAATGAGTCTGCCCGAGATTAATAGCATGTTAGTCAGGGGTTTTTTCTTTTCAATTTTTGATGCTGATAAAAAAATCATATTAATACATTAAACCGAGACTAACAAGATGTTACTCTCGGTTTTTTTTGTACATTTCAGGAGACTAAATGAAAAATTCAATCTTTTTTATGTTAATTATATGTCGCTCACCTCCTTATATCTGAGTTAGATTGATGTAATTGGCAAAACATGTTAAGGAGAAAATATTATGTTAATTAAAATGCGAATTCCAGATTATGAAAAAAAGTACCCAACTGCAAGTAAAGAAGTAATAAATGTCTTAAAGAGAAGTGAGAGAAAACTTAGATATTTAGAATATGACCTTAAAGTAGAGCGATTTGTTTTGGATGAAACCAAGCAAGTCGCTTTTTTTATTCCAAGCAGAGAGGATTCATTGGAAAGGTTGATCGATGCGGATGTTCAGTTTGTTGATGAAGAGACAAATGTTGAAGAAATGGCGATCAAGGCTGTGATGATTGCAAAGCTTAAAGAGAGCCTGAGGTTACTCAGTGCTGATGAATTAGAAATGATTCATGCACTGTTCTATCAAGGATTAACGGAACGAGAATTCGCTAAGAACGTTGGAATTCCTCAGAAAACCATAAATGATAGGAAAGCGAGAATACTTCGTAAGCTAAAAAAACTTTTGGAAAATCAAAAATAAATCCGCTCAACCCCCTCGCTCATCGTGGAAGTAAGTGAGGGGGTCTTTTCATCTTCTCATTTGAACCTTGAAAAATAAATATCCGGTTTCATAAATACGTTAGCTGATGAGCCTGAAAAGGGTAAGCGACACGGGTAGATGCGCATTGACCACCTGTAAGGTCAGAACAGATCCATGCAAATGGATTTTTTCTCTTGGGAGATTTTCTGATTTTATAAATGCGGCCAACAATAAGGTGCGAGCGGGTCCATCTGATCCATAAGCAGAGCGTTGGAACTACGGTTCCAAACAGTTCGACTGTTTTGCCATAACCTCATCAGCCTACAATGATACTTCTGTCCAGCCATAGACATCGCAATGGGGGCAGCCTGCGGAGATCCCGGAGGAGGTGAGAACCCTATGATGAGGTAAACTGACCTCAGTTTATGAAACCGCCCTTAAGTCTTGAAAAAGGCTATGCACTGGGGAAGTAGTGTCAAATACAGTGTGTGAACGAATGGAAATTGACTTAATGTCAGAAGCCATGGGGATTGCAAGAGTCTATAGACTTGCTTTCTTCTGGTGTTCGCGGATGCGGGTGCTGGGAGAAAGTCAATCCCAATTTTTGTGATATTAAGCAAAATGAAAGATTGGAGGCAAAAGATATGGATTTTGATTTAACTAAAATCGGGGAAGAAGAAGCGAAACTTCATGGAATGACCAGAGAGCAATCAAAGGGTGAAGTTCAATATAAAATGGCACTGAAGATGTTAGACATTCTGATGAGAAGGGGCATCGTGAGCGAGGAAGAGTACGAAAAAATCGATCATTTGAACCGCCAATCCTTCTCCCCACAGCTCGCTAAGGTATATGCGTAAAAACACTTGCTATGTTCCAGCCTTTGGAGTATTGTGTGTTGCTAAGAAGGGGCACATGCCCAGAAAGGAGGAAACCACATATGGCAAAGAAAGTAACTAAAATTGAGCCGGTGAGACAGAATGTCATCCAAACCCTCAGACCGAAAAAACGGGTTTGTGCATACTGCAGAGTCAGCACGGATTCCACCAAGCAGCACACATCCTATGTAGCTCAAGTGGAATACTACGAAAGCTATATCGGAAAACGTGAGGATTGGGAATTTGTCGGCATCTTTGCGGATGAAGCAAAAAGTGGAACAAAGGTTAAGAGCCGAGATGAATTTCTGCGAATGATGCATGAATGCGAAAATGGCAATATCGATATTATTATTACGAAGTCGGTGACACGGTTTGCTAGAAATACAGTTGATAGCATAGAGGCCATCCGGAAACTGAAATCCCTTGGGGTTACAGTATACTTCGAAAAAGAGAACCTCAACACCCTATCAGAGCAAAGCGAACAGATGCTGACGATTTTGAGCTCCTTGGCACAAGGGGAATCCGAAAGCATCTCGACCAACAACCGCTGGGGCATTCAAAAGAGATTCAGGGATGGTAGCTATAGGCTCAGCACAGTGGCCTATGGATATACAAAGGATGAAGATGGCGAACTGATGATTAAAGAAGATGAGGCGGAAATAGTACGCCGAATTTACCTGGAGTATCTGGGTGGGAAAGGATCCTATGTCATCGCCAGAGATTTAAACAAAGACCAAGTTCCAACCGTTAGAACTGCAGAAACTTGGAATGAAAGTACAGTGAAAGAGATTCTCCAAAATCCTATATATGAAGGTGATCTGATCTTACAGAAAACCTACACCACTGAGGTACTCCCGTTCACGAAGAAACGAAATCGTGGCGAGATGCCTCAGTTTTTTATAAAGGATAACCATGATCCGATTATCACCAGAGAACAAGGACAGATGATTCGGGAGATTTATGAATATCGAAGAAACCAGATGGGGAACGACCTCAGTGACAAATATCAAAATAGGTATGAGCTCAGCGGGAAAATCAAGTGTAGTGAATGCGGAGGCTCATTTAAAAGGCAAAAGATCTACATCGGTAAACCTTACGAGAAAATCCAATGGAGCTGTACGAACCATATTAAGAACAGTGCAATGTGCAAAATGAAGCCGGTTCGTGAGGACATCATCAAAGATGCCTACATGACAATGTGGAATAAACTTGTCAGCAATTATGGGTACATACTCATCCCGATGCTGGACGCCCTTAAGAATCTTCGAATCAATGAGGAACAAGAATCTGAAATTGAAGAATTAAACCATAAGATCATGGAATTGACTGAGCAGAGCCATATCCTAAGCCGAGTAGCGCAAAAGGGATATGTGGATTCTGCTCTTTTTATACAGAAACAAAATGTACTGAATGTTGAACTTGAAGAGACGAAGAGAAAAAGGAACAGCCTTCTGGATTCAAATGGGTTCGAAAAGGAGATTTCCGGCACTCAAAGACTACTTGAAATCATCCGGTATAACCCAGTGATTATGGAGGACTATGATGAAAGCCTCTTTAGCCATACAGTGGAGCAGGTGATTATCGGTCAAAAGAATACGATAACCTTCAAACTGATTAATGGACTGGAGCTGATAGAGAAGGCAGGAACAGGTGGTGAGCAGGAATGATGCAAAGACATATGCCCATGGGATACAAGATGGTGAATGGAGCAGTTGAAATACAAGAGGAACATGCAAAAACCGTAAAATCAATTTTCACAGATTATATCGCTGGAAAGTCTATGTTTGCCATCGCAAAAGACCTGACCGCAACAGGCGTACTTAATGCCAACAAGAAGCCGAATTGGAATCATGGTTCAGTGGGGAAAATCCTGCAGAACATCAGGTATCAAGGGGACGAATTATACCCAAGACTTATTGATGACGAGACCTTTAAAAAGGCACAGGAGCGAAGGGTAAGAGTAGAGAAGAAACTCAGTAGAACACAGCAAGTGCAAGCCATTCGAAATCAAACGGTTTTCAGCGGCATGATCCGATGCGGCGAATGTGGTGAAAACTACAAGAAGTACATCGAGCACGCTGGAAAGCCTTCTGAAAAGGTCAAATGGAAGTGCAAACATTATATCTACCAAAACCGAGTTTTATGCAAAAACCATTTCTTCACCGATGAGGACTTGAAAGCGATTTTTATAGAAGCTACCAATCAACTATTAAGGCAAAGGTGGCTGATCGAAAAAATCAAACCGCAAGAACCGCCGAAGATGAGCTTGGATTTAAGAGAGACAGAAAACCGGATTAAGGAACTAGAGCTGGAAGGTGACTACTCGAATCCGATACTACCAGAACTGATACTCAGGCGAGCGAAGCTCTACTATGCAGGGGCTAAAGTATATGATCAACCAAGAAATGCTGAGAGATTGAAAGAAGCTCTAGGGGGAATCCTCACCTTGACGGAATTTGACGAGGAACTGTTCAAAACGATTATTAAGCAAATGACCATTTATAAAGAAACCAAGATAGTGGTTGAATTTATAGGTGGCATCATCGTAGAACGACCCATAGAAACCCAAAGAAAGGATGGTAACCATGGCAGTAGCAAAAAAGACGGTAGCAATCATACCGCCTCAAATGAAATATGATAGGCATGTGAGAGTAGAACAGAAAACACTAAGGGTAGCCGCTTATTGCAGAGTCAGTACGCTTCTTGAACAGCAGGAAGGCAGTTATGAAGCACAGGTCGATTATTATACAGAAAAAATCAATAGCAATCCAAACTGGAAGTGTGCAGGCATATTTGCCGATGATGGCAAGAGTGCCACACAGACGAAAAAACGAGACGATTTTAATGTCATGATTGAAGCCTGTATGGCAGGAAAAGTAGATTTGATCCTGACAAAATCGGTGAGCAGATTTGCTAGAAATACAGTGGATGCCCTTCAATATATCCGAAAGCTGAAGGAAAAGAACATCCCAGTCATTTTTGAAAAAGAAGGGGTCAACACCATGGAAAGTGGCGGCGAACTCCTAATTACGATCCTTAGCAGCCAAGCACAAGAAGAAAGCCGTAACATCAGCGAAAACACAAGATGGGGCTTAACAAGGCGGTTTGAAAACGGAATTATATCAGTCAATCATAAGAAGTTTTTAGGCTACACAAAAGATGACGATGGAAACCTAGTGATTGTGCCAAATGAAGCCATTATTGTAAAGCGGATATACCGAGAATATCTAGAAGGTAAAAGCATCATTCAGATAGCCAAGGGACTAGAAGAAGACGAAATTAGAACGGTAACAGGACTTGATCACTGGCATCCCGGGACAATCGACAAAATGCTCTCCAATGACTGAGTTATAATAGACAGTAATCAGAGAAACCCAGTAAACAAGAGGGTTTTCACCGATTACGTCTATTTTTTTATTACCCTTTTTACCCTACCCAAATTATTTTTTACCCAAGAAAGGAGTTTGCCGATGGCAAAAGTAATTGCAATCATGAACGAGAAGGGCGGCGTGGGAAAAACGGCCACGGCCACCACGCTTGCCTATCTCTTGTCCCAGCGGGGACACCGAACTGCTCTTATTGACTTTGACGGTCAGGGGCATTCCAGTATCATCTTTGGTGTGAAGAACACCAACAAACTAGAGGTAACCATCAACACCATTATTCGCAAGCTGATTGAGGACGAGCCTTTGCCTGATCCCGATAGTTATATTATAAAAACCAACTGCGGTGTGGATGTTATCCCTTCAAATTCACAGCTTTTTACACTGGAACGAAATCTGTGCAACGTGGATTTCCGTGAGCGTATGCTGTCGCAGTATGTGGATACCATCAAGGACAGATACAAGTACATCATCATTGACTGTATGCCCCAAATGGGTACGCCAATGATTAACGTGATGATGTGTGCCGACAGCATTATTGTGCCAACACAAGCGGAGCTTTTGTCTACACAGGGGTTGGCTGAGTTGTTGAAACATTATCAGGTTATCAGCAAAAACAGCAACCATCGTCTGCGTATTGATGGTATCCTTATCACCATGGATTCACCTAACACCATTCTGTCCGCACAGGTTAATAAAATGATTCAACAGGGCTTTGCCGGAAAAGTGCCGATTTTCAACACTCGTATCCCTCGTTCTATCAAGGTCGCAGAAGCAGTGCTGTATCATCAAACCATCTGTGAGTTCCTGCCAGAAAATCCGGCGGCGATTGCTTACAGTCAGTTTGCAGATGAACTTCTTTCCTGTGAAGAAACAGACGGAAAGGAGCTGATCGGAGTTGGCTAAGCCAAAAGTTATTATTGAAGATTTTGCAGATATGCTCAATTTTGAGCCTGCACAGGACACCGCCCCTGCTCCTGTGCAGGGAGGTATCACGGAAATGGACTTCTCTTTAATGGAGCCGTTTCCGAACCACAGGTTCAAGCTATATGAGGGACAGCAGCTTGCCGACATGGTGGATAGTGTTCGCCAGTTTGGTATTCTGCTTCCCATTATCCTCTGGCATACGGAGGATGGGCGGTATCTGATACTTAGCGGTCATAACCGCCGAAATGCCGGTCAGCTAGCAGGTCTTACCAAAGGTCCTGTTATCATTAAGGAAAATCTGACTCATGATGAAGCCGTGCTGATTGTCACAGAAACCAATCTGCGGCAGCGTTCCTTTTCTGATATGAGCCATTCGGAACGTGCCTATTGCCTTGCCCAACACTATGAAGCACTCAAATCACAGGGTAAGAGAAACGACCTTTTAGCAGAGATAGAAATCTTCTTAAATCCTCATGGCTGCGAGGGAAACTCAACTTCGTCACAAGTTGAGACGAAGTTGAGAACAGACGAAAAATTAGGTGGAGAATATGGTCTTTCTCATGCCAAGGTTGCACGATATATTCGTCTTGCAGGGCTGGTTTTCGGCTTACTGGAAAAGGTTGATACCGGTGAAATTGCGTTTCTTGCAGGCTATGACCTCTCCTTTGTAGAGGACATCAATCAGCAACAGCAGATTTTTGACCTCATGGAGTCCGACAACTACAAAGTGGATATGAAAAAGGCGGAATTACTCCGCAGCTACTATGAAACAGGAAAGCTGACCGATACCGCAATGGTACAAATCCTTTCCGGAGAGAAAACCCGCAAACCAAAGAGCAATAAGCCCCAGTCCTTTAAGGTCAAGCCTACAGTGATTTCCAAGTATTTCACCAACGAGCAGAGCAAAAAAGAGATTGAGGATACCATTGATAAGGCACTTGCTATGTACTTTGAAAATCTGAATACGGAGGTGGTAGATTGAGCAAAGCAACCCTACTTGCCGACCTTTATAAGCAGTCGGTGCAGGAGTATACAAAAACTCCTGCTGAGTGGATGGGGCTGTTATCCTGTGTTGCACGGTTCTATAAGCGTTCCTTTGACAATTCCGTGCTGATTTATGCACAGCGCCCCGATGCCACACAGCTTGCTACTTTTGATGAATGGCACGATAAACGGATTAACCGCAGTATCAACAAGGGCGCAAAGGGTATTGCCGTAATTGATATGGCAAATCCCAATGCTAGTATCAAGTATCTGTTTGATTTCATGGACACTAACGGCACACCGCAGAGCTTCCGCACTGTCATGGGTTTTCTGTGGGAACTAGAGGAACAGTATCAACCAAGCCTTTTGCTAAAGCTCCATGAGAAATACAATACGCCTACTTCCAGTATCGAACAGTGTCTGTATAAATTAGCACAGCGTATGGTGCGGGAACATATGCCAAAGTATTTGGAGGATTTTCGGGTTCATGATGAAAGCAGTATGCTCTATGGTATGCCTATCGAAGCGGTCAAGGCGGAGCTTACCGAGCTTGTTACGGACAGCGTAGCCTATACTGTGTTCAGAAAATGCGGAATTGATACTGCCCCTATTGAGGATGGCGCCTTTGTGAATATCAGCCATTTTAACAGCTTAGAGTTATTTATGACCATTGGTAGCTGTACCGTTTCGCTGGCACGCCCCATTCTCAGGGAAATTAATCAGGAAATCAAAGCAATCAAAATTGAAAGGAGCCAAATCTATGAGAACAGAGCCATTGATGAATCTCAGCTATCGTCAGGCCGAGGACGGGATGATGTATCCCGAAATACAGATTTCGCAGGAAGTGCAGATCGACAAAATGCCGGTAGGCAAATTCGGCAGAGCGTGGAAAGCCTATATGATGGAACACCATCCCCACCGCCTGTCGGAGCTGATAGCACAGGGCGAAATCAACAAAATGATTCTTCAAGTGGACGAGGAAGCGGAAAAGCGCAAAGAAGCTCTGATACAGGAGCTTCTCACGGTGCAGCCGATGCCAGACACCGAGGACACACTGGAGAGAGCCAGTCACATGAACATGATTACCCTCACAGCGGAGGAACTGATTATGAAAGAAGTGGCACTCAAGGTCAGATAACACAACCCACACAACATACAGAACCGCCCACAGATGGTAAAGAACCGTCTGTGGGCGGTTTTTTCGTTGTTCCGCCGAAGAAAACACAGGAAGTACCTGCCGAAACCGTGACGAAAACAGCACTAGAAACGCCCGTTGCAGAACTGGTTTCTCGGTTGGACGAGGAAGAAATATCTGACCTAGTGGATGTGGTCTTATGTGCCGACGATATTACCCCAGATACACGGGAATGGCAGTCAGAACTATATCGTTTTTGGGGCGGTGGTCATAAGCAAAGCACCAAAGCCAATGCCCTGAAAGCCTTTTATGGCAAGCTGGATACCGATTACACCACTAAGACCGGTGAGTATCTGTACCTTTTGTCCGGCAAGAATGATATTACTTTTGAAACCGAGGGACAGCAGTTTGCCTTTACCTACCGGGAGCTGGCAGAAAAAATTGACCAGCTTATTTTAATGGGAGCCTATCCCTTTAGTGCTGCAGACAGTATGTTAGATGATTACTCCATTCCTGATGAAGCGGAAGAAATGAAAGGCACTACGGATGAAGATAGTTATGAACCAGATGAAGAACCGATCATTTCCAAAGATGACATCATCAATCAAATTCTGTCCAGTCACATTTCATTTCAAGGCGGTAAGCAAAGAATTTATAACGCAATGCTCACGCTGCCTGCCAGAAAAGACCGCATTGCCGTGCTGAAAAATGAGTATGGGATTGGTGGTGTCAGCGGTAGTCTGAAAAACGGTGGTCATAAAAGAATCAATTATAATGGCAGTGGCTTTGATATTGAGTACAAAAGCGATGGGGTTGATTTTCACGAGCATCTAACTTGGGAAAAGGTTGAAGCACGAATTCTCCAGCTCATTCAGCAAGAAAGCTACCTGATCGCCGAAGAAAAAGTGGAACTGGAGGCTGCGGGGCAACTGGTTTCCCTAGATGCGCCATCTATTCTCACGGAGCCGTCCGCCCAGCTCAATCTCTTTGAAGTATTTTCCCAGCCACAGGATACCTATGAGGCCAATGACGGTGAGGATAACGATGCCTTGCTAAATGAGAGCAGCACCGAGCCGGAACCGCTTCCCTTTCAGGAAGGTGACCGTATTTCTTATCATGACAAGGTATTTGAAATCCTTAAGTTCATGCACGATGGGCGCACGGTGGAAATCGGGGATATTTCGCAGCTTCAGAACCTCACCAAATTTGTCATCCGGGAAAGAGTACCTATTTCTGAAATTGCAGACTGCAAGTTGCTGAAAGACCATTACACCGATGGGGAGATTGTTTCCATGGTGGTGGATGCCGTACAAAGCAGTGATAACAGCGAAGAAACAAAGGTGGAAATAAACGCTGCAACTCTTGTCAATCAAGCCAACGAGGATTATAACCGGGCTGTCATGGAAGATTTTCATAAACGCACCATGGATGGCTTTCATTATCGTTATTCCCCTGATCATCATCTGTACGAGGGCGGTCAGAAAACCAAGTGCCGTAATAATATTGAAGCCATTCGTCTGTTAAAGGATTTACAGTCGCAGGGACGCATGGCCACTGCCGCAGAACAGATTACCCTTGCTAGATTTGTCGGTTGGGGCGGTCTTGCAAACGCTCTGACACAGGGAAAATCCGGCTGGGAAACGGAACACAAGGAAATCAAGGGATTGCTCACTGAGGAAGAATTTGAATCTGCACAGCAAAGCACGCTGACCTCCTACTATACGGAGCAGAGTGTAATCCGGCACATCTATCATGCGCTGGAGCGTTTCGGTTTTCATGGAGGAAATATCTTAGACCCAGCCATGGGAACCGGTAACTTTTACTCCGTATTGCCGGAAAGCATGAGCGGTTCTAAGCTCTACGGCGCAGAAATTGATACCATTCCCGGAAACATTGCAAAGCACCTGTATCCCTATGCGGATATTCAGGTAATGGGCTTTGAAAAAACAAAGTTTCCTGACCATTTCTTTGATGTAGTGGTTGGCAATGTACCCTTTAACTCTATCCGTGTGGATGACCCACGCTATAACCGGCACAATTTCCGTATTCATGATTACTTTCTGGCGAAGTCCTTAGACCAGGTTCGCCTCGGTGGAATCGTGGCGGTAATCACTTCAAAGTACACGCTGGATAAATCCAATCCAACCATCCGAAAATACCTTGCACAGAGGGCGGAGCTTTTGGGAGCAATCCGTCTTCCTAATAATGCATTCAAACAGGTGGCAGGAACTGAAGCTACCACGGATATTTTATTTTTACAAAAACGAGAGCGGGAAATTGTACCGGACAAGGAAAACAGTCCTTGGCTTTCCGTGGAGGAAAATGCAGGTGGCATTCCGCTCAACAGCTATTTTGTGAATCACTCAGAAATGGTGCTAGGCGAGATGGTTTTTGATGAGTCCATGTTCGGTAACGAAAAAACGACCGCCTGTCGCCCAATCCCCGGCGATGTTTTAGATGAGCGGCTGGAAAGAGCCGTTTCCTATCTGGAAGGTACTTATACGGAGGCTATATCGGAATATGCGGAAGAAAAAACCGTTTTAAGAGATTCCATGCCTGCTGACCCTGCGGTACGCAATTTTAGTTACACTGTCGTGGACGATGTGCTGTATTATCAGGAAAATTCCCGTATGTACCGGCAGGACATTACCGGTAAAAAAGCAGAGCGTATCCGTGACATGATTGAAATCACCGCCGCTGTCCGTAGTCTGATTGACTTTCAAAACAGTGTCTATGCAGACAGCTATGATCTGCCTACTGCCGAATATGAAAAGCAGCTACAGGAGCATATTGGATATTTGAACCAAGTATACGATGACTTTGTGAAGCAATACGGATATCTCAATTCCTATGGTAATGTCATCGCATTTTCAAGGGACAGCAATGCACCCTTGCTTCGTTCCATTGAGCAGGAGAGCAAAACAGAAAAAGGCGTATATGAAAAAACGCCAATGTTCTATAAAGCTACGATTAAGCCCAAGGTAATGCCCAGCGTAGTGTTTTCCGCAGAGGAAGCCTTAAAGGTATCCCTCAATGTAAAGGGCAGAGTAGACCTTTCCTATATGTCGTGGCTGTATCAGTTGCCGGAACACCGTAAGGCGACACCGGATGAAATCATCGCAGAGTTGGGTGAGCGCATTTATCAAGACCCGACACAGTACACGGGCAATCCCCACACTGGCTGGCAGACGGCCGGGGAATATTTGAGTGGCTATGTAAAGGATAAGCTGACCGAAGTCATTTTGAAAGTCGAGGAAGAACCGGAGCGGTTTGCCCGAAATGTGGAAGCTCTGAAATCCGTACAGCCTACGCCGCTGACTCCGCAGGAAATCAGCTTTACCCTTGGCTCCACATGGATACCTGTTGATGTGTACCAGCAGTTTATGTATGACACCTTCAAGACGATGGCATATAACCAGACAGGGAGGTATGCCATCGACGTGGAATTTTCCAATTACAGCGGCGCCTACTTTATCGCCAATAAAAGTGCAGAAAAGGCCTCCATTGCCGTTAATCAAACCTACGGTACCGACCGCATGAATGCCTACGAGATATTGGAAAATACCCTGAATCTGCGTTCTGTGGAGGTAAAAGACCGTGTGGACTATGTTGACCCGGATACCGGTGAGGATAAGGTTAAATACGTTCTGAATAAGCGTGATACCATTCTCGCCCGTGAGAAGCAGGCCCAAATCAAGCTTGCATTTGAAAGCTGGCTGTTTGCAGACCCCGAGCGTGGTGCAAGGCTGACCAAGCTCTACAATGAGAAATTCAATAACGTCCGTCCGCGCAAATATGACGGGTCAGACTTGGCTTTGCCGGGTATGGCAGATGATATTACCCTCAGACAGCACCAGCTTGATGTAATTGCACATGGTCTGTACGGTGACGGAAATCTGCTGATTGCTCATGAAGTAGGGGCTGGAAAGACCTTCAGTTCCATTGCCCTGGCCTATGAGCTGAAACGGCTGGGCAAAATCCACAAGCCGCTCATTGCGGTTCCTAACCATTTGGTGGGACAGTGGGCAAACGAGTATATGCGCCTGTATCCCAATGCAAATATTCTGGTGGCAGATAAAAAGGATTTTGAGCGAAAGAACCGCCGCCGCTTTGTCAGCCGTATTGCCACAGGCGATTACGATGCCGTGATTATGGCACATTCCAGCTTTGAGCTGATTGGTCTATCCAGAGAACGGCAGCTTGCAGCTATGCAAGCGGAGCTTGACGCAATCTCGGATGCCATCGAGGAGCAAAAGCTCCGTGATGGCAAGGACTGGTCCTTAAAGCAGATGCAAATTTTCCGCTCCAACCTCCAGTTTCGTTATGACAGATTGTTTAAGGCGGAGAAAAAAGATGATGTTATCTATTTTGAGGAGCTTGGTGTAGATGCCTTGGTGGTAGATGAAGCGCACGCATACAAAAATAACTTTTCCTACACCAAAATGCGCAATGTTGCCGGTGTCAGCGGAGCCAGCAGCCAACGAGCCATGGATATGCACATGAAGTGTCAGTATATCAATGAAATTGGAAATGGCAAGGGCGTTATTTATCTCACCGGCACTCCTGTTTCCAATTCCATGGCAGAGCTGTACGTTCTCCAAAAGACCTTGCAGCCCAAGGAATTGGAACGTCGTGGTCTGCTGATGTTCGATAGTTGGGCAAGCACCTTTGGCAAAGTAGAATCATCTTTAGAAATTAAGCCGGAGGGCAACGGATACCAGATGAAGAACCGTTTTGCACGGTTTCACAATCTGCCGGAGCTGATGAGTATGTTCCAGATGATTGCGGATATTAAAACCGCAGATATGCTGGACTTGCCGGTGCCGGAATTGAAAACCGGTACGGTGCAGGTCATTAAAACCGCCATTACCCCGGAACAAAAGCGGATTGTCATGGAGCTGGGCGAACGTGCGGAGCTGATTCGTAACGGTGAAGTGGACAGCACCGAGGACAATTTTCTCAAACTGACCCATGAAGCAAGGCTGCTGTCTGTTGACCCAAGAGCCGTTGACCCGACAATTCCCGATGATCCAAACACCAAGCTCAATATTTGTGCTGGAAAAGTGGCTGAGATTTACCATGAAACTGCTGGTGAAAAGCTGGCACAGCTTATTTTCTGTGACCAAGGCACACCAAAGTATGACGGTAGCTTCAATTTCTATGAAGCTACCAAAACAGCCCTGATTGCAAAGGGAGTAAAATCGGAGAAAATCGCTTTTATACACGACGCAAAAACCGACGTGCAGCGAGAACAGCTCTTTGACAAGGTGCGTAGCGGTGAAATCCGTGTTCTGATGGGCAGCACCGAAAAAATGGGCACAGGCATGAATGTGCAGCAAAAGTTAGTTGCTCTCCATCATTTGGATGTGCCTTGGGTGTGACTTGAAAGTCGCATAGAATAATTGTTTAACATTTAAAGATTAAACCCACTATTCCGTTAGTGGTAGCCTAGTGCCACCAGCTTTGTCAGTGATGACAATGTTTGGAAGCTG
>Ga0163223_100392_pt1 | contig 14396 bp, 4 predicted proteins | sample MSEWel2016_02_17_2_FD_113147 | JGI IMG/M metagenome (GOLD analysis project Ga0163223, IMG submission 113147) | Subsurface microbial communities from deep shales in West Virginia, USA - MSEEL Well Study Marcellus 5H_2016_02_17 ...
GCCAATGCGTGGCTGATTATGCCAGTGGCAAAAGTCATTTTACTCATGTGGCCCAGAAGACGGACTGCCCGATACGCTTGGTTACGGTGTGCGGGCGGGTACTACCCCCCCCTACGAACTAATGCGTTAAGCTGGTTAAAATTTTTACTACTCTGCTAATCCTGGGTCACAGGGGCGAGGGTCTGACCCCTTGGTTATTCCCAATCGCCATCAATAATTATCAATCACATGACAAGAAAACGAACCCCTATCACATAATTAAAGAGAGGTGCTCTATGAAATCAAAGAAAATAATCTTTGTCAGCTTGATTCTTATTTCTCTTACTGCCCTTCTTTTTACCGGCTGCACACCAGCTGCTGAGAAAAAAGATGATTCCAAAACTGAAATTTCCAACCCGATGGTGGAACAGGCGTCCCTGGAAGCAATTAAGGAAGCCATCGGCTTTAGTTTTGAAAGCTTACCCACCGGGATTACGGATGTAAAATACTTTACCATTGCTGACAATCTTGCTCAGGCTGATTTTACTCTGGACGGTGTGGCCTACACGACTCGAAAGGCTGACTCCGGGATGGAAAACATCGCCGGGGTTTATACTCAGTTTAGTAACAGTCAGACCAAAACCACTACTGCCGGAGCGGCAGTTCTATTCCAGTATGACGACGGAAAAGCCGGTCTGGCCACCTGGACTGCCGGAACCTATGGCTATTCGGTTTACTGTGAGGACGGGTTTGATCTGGCCGGGATGGAAGTTGTAGTGAACGAAGTTTCGTGATTACATGAATTAAACATAAAAAGGGCTTAAAGTCATGACTTTAAGCCCTTTTTATGTTTATGACTCTTCGCATCACCAACTTATTACCAGTAAAAAAAACAGATCTGAAGGTATACCTTCAGATCTGTTACAAAAATTTGTTTAATCATCGAATCATCATTTTGCAAGAAGATCAAATTCTTAGGGAATAATAGTGAGTGTCAGTTCTCCGGTTGTTACAATTTCAGTTGAAACAGTATCATTTAAGGCCTGAATACTGATTTTAACCGTCGCCTTGCCATCTCCGATAGAAGCGATGCTTCCATCAGGATTAATAGTTGCTGTTCCCTTTCCATCACCGGTTATTTGCATATAGGTCACGCTGTAGTTGGCAATATTAAAGTTTTCCAAACCACTAATACCACTCATCAGTGCTTTTGTTCTTTCAATCACATTATTCTGCGTACCACTAACACTAAACGAACCTAAATTGGTTGCCGTAATTCGCGCCTGTTCCATGATGTACGAAGCATTGTAGATTAACGCTTCGCGTAATGCCGTAATGGTGTTGGTATCGGCTTGAATCTTTGTTTGCTCTATATTTTCCGGATGATCCAGATCATAATACGTGGTTGTAATTTTTGATTCATAAGCTGTCCAAAGCGCCTTAGTATAGTAATCCTTCTTGAATTCAGTGTACCAGTTCTTTTCAAACTGGAACTTTTGAACATCGCCATCTTTTGCCCGTAGAACCGGCTTTTTATAATCCATTGCCCCTTGAATATTTGCTGCGGCATTGTTAATCAGGGTTGGGGTCATCAGGGTTCCCGTCGAATCAATGATCAGGTTCTGTAAATCATTAGCTCTGCAGATGGTTGCATAAGCTTCAAAACTATCTTCTGTGTACTCCATTGCAATTGCCGCATTATTCCAGGGGATCGCTGCCGCTTTGACTGCTTCGTAGCTTGCAATCGCCCCATCCAAACCTAGCTCTGTCTTGGGTCGTAATGCCCGAATCGCTATATCAATCGCATTGGTTGCCGCGGTAATTTCTTCCGGCTTACTCAGGGTGGTAATCGCCGACGGCTTCCAGGTGTAATCTTCATAGAAGCTGGCATAGCGCAACACTGCCTGTTCATAAATTTCCCAGTTGCTGATCCTCTTATTGATCTCATAGAAATTACCGGAACCGGAACGATAGTTATTCTGATACAGTTCCAATACCTTTTGGAAAGCTTTTAGTTCGGTGCCATTCTGTCTGACTAAGGTATCTGACTGCGCTTTTAAAATGGCCGCTGTTGCCTTATCCACATCACTCTGAAGGCTATCCTTAGTAATACTTCGATACTTATTGACAACTACCATATAAGCCGTCCATGATTCCGGCGTATAGGAACTTTCATCATCTACCAATCCCAGCACCCGCGTGTATTCGCCTAAGTAGGCCGATGGGTTATTAAGCAGTTCTTCCTGCGCCAGAGTGATAAAGGTAATCGCTGACTGAATCTGATCCTGGGTATTTTCCGTTGTCATCACATATTTGGCCAATACTGCCATATAAGCATTCCAGCCCTTGGTTGTAAATTTATCCTGTTGGCCCACATACTTGGCAATCAGTCGATTATAATCATCGACATTGCCTTTTTTCTTAAGCACAGTCGTTTGTGCCAGCTTAATATTACCAATTGCTACTTTTATCGCTGATTCATCATTATCGCCATTCATGTAATTGTCTTTCGACATAACCACCTTTAGATAAGCCGACCAGCTGGCAACGGTATAGTCCGCTTCCTTCACTAGAGCCAGGGTAGCGTTATATTCTGTCATGTCACCCTTTAATTTCAAATTTTTCTGGGCCCGTTCAATCGCTACCACCGCCGAATTAATCTGGGTCTGGGTTTTGTCACGATTCATTTCATTTTTGTCAAGAATCTTCTGATAAACATTCCAGGTAGCCGATGTATATTGTCCTTGTACCATCGGGATTCCAAGGTTCTTATTGTTTTCGACTAAGTACAGGTACTCCGTTAGATCTCCCGCTTTTTTAAGACCCAACTGGCCTCTTTTAATATTTCGAACTGCAGTATCAATCTGAGCCTGAGATTTATCGGCATCCATATAATTGGAATTAAGCACCTTGTCATAGGTTGCCCAGGAAGTCGAGGTATAATCAATCTCGCTTTTTGAGGCAATCGTTTCGTTATATCCGCCAGGTAAATCCAGACTACCGCGTTCAATTAGTGCGGCCTGGGCGATCCGGATTTTTTCGGTTGCCGCATCGACCTGAGCCTGGGTTTTATCTCCCGTCATAACATTTCTACTAATTACCTTCTGGTATTTATCCCAGGAGGCCGAAGTATAGCCATCACTGTTGACCGCTGCCAGCACTTCCTTGTAAGTATCAAGATTGGCACCCTTCACCAGCTTTTTCTGCGCTGCTTCGATATTTAGAATCGCCTGGTTGACCGCTTCCTGACCATCCGTCGGAATTACGACATTAGCATCGACGACTTTTTGATAGGCCAACCACGAGGCCGAGGTATAGTCATCACGCCCAACGGCTTCAAGAGCCATTTCATAATAGGTCATATCCGCTGCAGGTACCAGTTTTTTCTGGTTTTCAAGGATATTTTCAACCGCAGCTTTGACCACATCCTGATTACTGGTCACATTTACAATGATTGTATTGATGGCTTTTTGATATTCCGTCCAGGAGGCCGTGGTATAATCATTTTTATTGACTGCATCAAGAGCTGCCTGATAATATTTAAGATCGGCCTTTTTTACCAGTCGCGCCTGAGCAGCTTCAATATTTTTAATCGCAGTTTCGATATCGGTCTGGGTATCATCCTCATCAACCTGATTATCATCAACGATTAACTGATAAACCGACCAAGATGATTCAATATAATCGTCTTCCTTCACCGCATTAAGAAGTGCATTGTATGCCGAAAAGTCAAACTTTCGCACCATTTTATTCTGGGCCAGTTTAATCCGATTCACTGCAGTATTCACTTCAATCTGGCTATTTGCTTCGGTCATAACATTAGCGGTCAAGACATTCTGGTACACTGACCAGGATGGTTCGGTATAGTCTTCTTCCCGGACTGATGCCAGTACCTTTTCGTAGTCAGTCAGGTTTACCTTAAACTGAAGCTGTTTTTGAGCATCCATAATATTAAGGGTTGCCATATTGATTTCCGCTTGAGTGTTGTCTTGATCGACCACATTGTCTTCCACCACCATCATATAATCAGACCAGGATGAAGGGGTATATTCAGCTTCATTGACAGCCTGAAGGGCAGTAATATATCCGGACATGATTTTACCTTTGACCAGATTACCTTGAGCTGCCTTAATATTTCTAGTGGCTGTTTTAATCTCATCAACCGTATTTTCCGAATCAACGATATTTTCATTGACTATATCCTGATAATCCGCCCAGGACGCCTTGGTATAGTCGTATTCATTAACAGCAGCCAAGGCCGAATAATAAGCCTGCATGTTTTCATCAACCGCTACCAGTTTGATCCGGATTCCTTCCAATCGCAATCCTTTTCCAGCTGTGCCTGCTGTTTCGCCGCTTATAAACCAAGTCGCATCGTCATTAATATCCTTCAACCAGCCTTCATTCTGTACCTGAACATTATAACGAAGAGTATAGCCAGGAAGATTATTTAGTACCAACCGGATGCTTTCCAGACGCAGGCCCTGACCTTCAGTCCCGGCCATGTTTCCCATGACAAAGGGACCTAAATTACCCTTATTTTGAACATGAACATAGGTCTGTATATTCGCCGTTACCGGAACGCCACCGACTAGTTCAACCCGTAAGCTCTCCAAACGTTTGCCCTGTCCGATTGTCCCGGATAAATCACCATTCGTAACCCAATAGCCTTCCCAACCGATATCCTGAATATGCGTTTTATACTGTACGCCGTAAGCCGCTGAGGTGTCAAGGGTTGCATCAGCCGCATAAACCCCTGACGAACATGCCATGGAAATCAGCAATGCCGTCGATAAAATCGGGACACCCATTCTTTTCATGCTTTTTCCTCTATCCTTATCTTTTATTTTTTTTATCATCTGCGGACTCCTCATCTCGTTTTATACTTCAATTCTACACGTTTTTAAGCGCATTTGCAATCCCTGATCGAGATCATCACATGATTGCATCACTTTTCCTGCTTACAAAAAGCACTTTCTAAATCTCCAAGAATAAACGCTTACCTATGTAATCGACAAAACTCTATTTTTCTTTAACAAAAAAGGATACCGAAAGATATCCTTTTTTATTTGCGCAAAAACCATAAATTGATTGCTTACTTTTTTTGCTAAATATCCCCACCTAAACGATGTTTTTAGCTCTGTCATTTTGTTTGAAGAATGTATTGCTTTCACCGTTTAGTTATGATGCGGTTGTGACTTCAAGCTTTGTGACACTCGCCTGTCTATTTGGTGTTGTTTCATCATCCTGAGCAACCAGGTAGATATCATAATCGGTGTTGGCTATAAGCCCACTATTTATCGTAAGGCTAACCTCATCGGTTCCTGAAACCGTAATCGGATTATTTGCTAATATGACCTCATCAACCGATGGTGCGGTACTATTATTTGCCACCACCTTGTAATAGACGGTCCCAGGTTCGTTCATTTTAACCTGCAAATCAAGGCTTGTTGTCAAAATGTTCACTGCTTTCGGATAATCAGTAACGAAGACTGGTGCTGTCAAATCCTCACTAATGGTTATGGTTGCGGTCGGATTTATGCCGCCACTCATTACAAAGGTTAGCGTCAGGTCACCAGCATTTTTGCTAGTTAAATAGTCTTTTTTAATGGTCACTACATTTCCACTCACCGTATAATCTGTATTAATAACAAGATCGGTCGCTTCATTGCTGACCTTTGTGAAGGTTCGTCCGCTAAGAGTCAGGGTAAATATCAGATCTACCGGGGATGACTTATCAAAGCTGGCGATCGTTGGTGTAACCGCTGCATCACCCGGTAACACCCCGGTTATCGTAATTGCGACACTGGGATTTGTGCCATTGCTCATAATAAAGGTCAACGTCACAGTTCCATTTATTTTGGCTTCAAGATACTCTTTTTTTATGGTAAAGGTATTATCAACGACGGTATAATCGGTATCTTTTTCAAGGGTATTGGTGCCATCGCTGATACTGGTGACCATTTTTCCGTTGGGCGTCAGGGTAATCACCATATCAGCCTGTGCCGCTTTGTTAAAGGTTGCTACCGTTGGCGACACCGTTGCCGGGTTGACACCTAAAACCGCCGCACTTGTTACCACACCGGCGTAATTTCCGGTGCCGGTTGCAGTAACCCGAAGGTACTTACCTTCATCGGCATTGACCAGCGTATAGGTTGCCAAATCTGCACCGCTTATATCACTATAGCCATCACTTTCGTTGTCGGACCGTTGCCACTGGTAGGTTGCCGCCGCCCCGGTCGGTGTCAGGTTTGAGCTTAGCACATTTCCGACAACCGGGCTGCCGGAAATGGTTGTCCCGGTTAAGGTGATTTTCCCGGTCGTAATGGTTATGGGATTACTGGCTGCCGCTTTTGTTAACGCAGCAGCCTTGGCCTGAATTGATATGATCCCATCCTGGGCTACACCTGATGTCGAAATGGTGACCTGAGTATTACTGTTTCGTGTTACCCCTGATATTGTCAGCCCGGTTGTACCGGCGGTAATATCCCACAATGCCACTGAACCAGCATTAGTTGAGTAAGTGTCATTGGTCAGTGTCACTACGATCGCTGGGTTTGTTGCCCCAATTGAAATACTGGTGGTGCTGGTAATTTCTCCGGGACTAATTGCCTGAATCGTGATAACAGCCGTCCCGTAGACAGCCGAACCATCTGTTGCTGTTGCCCGCACTGTTACCGTACCGGCCTGAGCGGGAATCAACAACCCGGTTGACGAAATCGTCGCTGTTCCGGTTCCGCCTGTTACCGTCCAAGCCACATTTTTATTTGCGGCATTGCTTGGCAGTACCGTGGCCATCATTTGGAGACTGCTGTTACTGGAGACGGTTGTGGCTGAACCCGTCCCAATAACAACAATACTGCCGACTTTGATGGGACTGACCACAATCGATACTGCATTACTTACCATATTTTTTGATAAGGCCCCAGCTTTAGCCGTGAAAGAAATCGATCCAACCGCTGCTGTCCCTGTCGTATTAATGGTGAGCTGGGTATCACTATTTCGGGTAATCGAAGCAACTGATAAACCGCTTGATCCCATCGCGATCGTCCAGTTACTAACTGTGGTTGCTGCTGTTGTAAAGGTATCATTTATCAGGTTGATCTCAAAACTCGGATCAACCGCACCAGCAATGATCGACGACGCCGTTTCAATCGTGCCGGAAGCCGAATCCAGAACAATCAGACTCAACGTGCCATTTTTGCCGGTACCATCTTTTGCTGTAGCTTTCACTGTCACCGTTCCATTTGTAACCCCTGTCACCAAACCGGAACTTGAAACCGTAGCGCTACCAGTTCCATTTATGACTGACCAAGTCACACTTTTATTGGCTGCATTTGTCGGGCTCACCGTTGCGCTTAACTGTAGGGTTTTGCCTTTCACAAGACTGGTGGCTCCGTCAGAAGCCGATAAGGTAACGCCTGAAACCAGTATCGGCGGTGATACCGGTGGAATCTTGACTGTTTTTCCCACCGTTTGTTTTTCCGGTGCTTTCTCATAGGTTACGCTATCGGCGTTAACCAGGGACTCACCAATTGCCCCTTGTCCCTTGACATCTGCCTTGCCGTTAAAAATCATACTTTCCACTCGACTATCACTGTCAAGACTTATTTGGCTACCTGCACCAGCCCGCGTCACGGTCATCTCCGCTATGGTTGTTCCACTTCGGGTTGACAGCTTCATTTTAGCTGCATTTACAGTAATCTGATTAAAGTCACCCTCCAGGATCAGCTCTTCACCGCTGGCCGCCTCAGAAATTATCACATCCAATCCCGCCGCATTTTTTGCAACAATTCGGACCTGACCACTGGCTGTTTCCTGAATGGTGATCCGTTTATAGCTTCCGCCATTGATATGAATGCTGTTTTTCCCGCCACCACGAACGTACGTTTCTCCACTAACCACAATATTATTTAGCGTTACGGTTCCCAATCCAACCTCTTCGGAGATGATCAGATTTCCTGTGATGCGCATATTCTGCAAAGTTACCCCACTCGCCTGTATGACCACATCCTGATTAACCGTTTCCATACTCCCCGTTATACCATAGGTTCCGGCGCTGTCATAAACCCTGGCTGCCGTCAATGATTCTAGTGCGTCGTACGCTGTCTTGATGGCATTGGTTGCAGCATCGACTTCAGTCTGGTTATTTTTAACCGTCATAACATTGACATTGATAACCGTTTGTAAGTTCGACCACGAATAGGTGGTATAATCGGAACGCGCTGCTTCTTTAGCCACTGCCAGCACCTTATTATAGTCGGTCAAATCGGCATCTTCTTTGCTAATCCGAATCTGGATTCCCTCTAGCCGCAAACCCCTGCCTTCGGTTCCTGAGCTTTCGCCATCTTTAGCCCAAATGGTTTCCCAGCCGACATTCTCAATATGAGTGCGATATTCAATTGAATAATCGGGCATATTAACCAGGCGTATCCGAATGCCTTCCAGCCGCAGACTCATTCCTTGGCTACCGGCGGAATTGCCATTATTCGACCAGTATTTTTCCCAGCCTTGATTCTGGACATGGGTGAGGTACTCAATCTTTGCGCCATCCGGTACATCACCGGTAAGCTTGATTTCAATTCCCTCCAATCTCAAGCTCTGTCCTTCGGTTCCAGATCGCAGCCCGTTGGTCTGCCAGCTACTTTCCCAGCCGACATTCTGGATGTGGGTTCGATATGTAATCCCTGTTACCTGGCTGGTGGTAATCCCAAGAAGCTCTTTGCTTGCGGTTAAATCTGTCTGAGACGACATTTCGTTTTCAGCCATAACATTGCCAGAAAATACCAATAATAGCATCATCACAATTTCTAATATTCGCAGACTCCTTTTTTTCATATTAACTCCCTTCTATTTCAACATAACTATCGATGACTATTCAGTCTCATTTTCAACTCTACAACACTCAAAAAACAGCCCGACTGCAAAATCAGCTTAAAACGGACTGTTTTTTTGTTTTAATTTAGAACACAAGCGACTGTACATATCCCAGGTGTTTACGGGGTTTTAACTAACCGTAATGGTTTTATCCCCTTCTTGTTCAGCTTCTCGGCCATTCTTATCCTGTAAATAGACCTTTACCGTATAAGTACCCGTTTCTTTGGGAACATAATAGATGGCGCTAGTGGTTGAATAATCCCGAATTGTCTGTTCGACTCCGCCGTCTTTAGAATAAGTAAACTTGTATTTATAGGGCTTCAGTCCGCCTTCAGCCGTTGCTCTTAACGATACCGAACTGCCTAGAACGATGGTATCCTTAGCAACCGTAAAAGTCTTGAGACTCGGCACTGCATAAACCATATATTTTTCAATTTTACTCTTTGCCTGTGGACTGCCATTATCATCCTGTACGGTCACGATAAAGGTATAGGTACCACTTAGTGTCGGGGTAAAGACAGCCTTATTATCTGTTGACTCAATCGGGGTAACTGCTCCACCGTTTAACTGATAAGAAAAGGTATAGGTGTACGGTGTTTTCCCGCCAACAACCGCTGCTGTCAACTCAATCGGGGTTTCTACATATTGTCCGGATGGTAGGTTTGCTGTAAAAGATTTAACCACCGGATGATCAACGACCTCAAAGTCTAGAATACTGCCTTCGTAATCTTCTGTACACACTCTACCAGTCGCATCCTTCACACGGACATGAAGGCTATAGAAGCCCGGTTGCTGAGGAATGAAGTTAACCGTTTTGCTGGTTGAATAGGCTTTGATTGTCTGTGGAGTTGTTTCGTCCTGATAGTAATAATAAAACTCGTATGAATATGGGCTTTTGCCACCAGTAGCGGCAGCAGTCAGCTTAACTGTTGTTCCAATGTTGACACCAGAAAGCTTATCGGTCTTAAAACTCTTTACTGCCAGCCCCTGCAACACCTTATAGCCGCTGATTTTATAGGTAGCCGTATTCGTTCCATCAAAGACGTCCACACAAATATTATAGGAACCTGTTAACGTTGGTGTAAAGGTTGCTGCTGCGGTATAAGGGTCGGCTGTTGTACTTGGGGTGGTGATTGGAATCGTCACCCGATTACTCCCCTGCATGTAATAAAAATCAAATTCCGGGTCAATCAATCCTGTTCCCGACTTTACTTTTGCTGTAAGAATAACGGCATCACCCGGATAAACTGCTGAACCCTTGGCCTTTGACGGGGTCAAACTTTCAATCACCGGCGGATTGCCAACCGTTGCGATGGCACTGACATCCTGGTTATCATAATTGGTACATTTCACACCATTGGCATCAGTGACAATGACATGGAATTTGTAATTGCCCTTGGTTGGCATCGCAAAGGTTACGGTTTTTGACTTCGGATTACTACTGGGAACTGCCTGTGGGACTGTTCCGCCATCCAGATAATAATAAAACTCATAGGTATAAGGGGTTTTCCCACCACTACCAGCAGCTGTCAGTTTAATGATATCCCCGACAATCAGATCGGTTGTTTTGTTCGCCTTGATCGATTTGGTGGTGACATCCGATAAAACCTTGTAACTGGATTTTTTTACTACATCTTTAGAGCCGATACTATCAGTTGCGGTGATCGTGAAGGTATAGCTTCCTGGTTTAGTTTTATCAAATTCAAAAACACCGTTATTCGTTTGTTCCTGTTTATCAACAATAGTGCGTCCCTGTTTGGCCTCAAAAACATAGGTAATATCCTGAAATCCTGTTGATCCATTTTTCTCGGCCGTAATAATTAAGGTATCATTTTCATAGGCTACTGGTGTCGCGGTGTGTGAGCCAACACTCTGATCTTTTTCAACGGTTAAGGGTTTAAGATCCGGCGGGTTGGTCACAGCCGCCGTCTGGCTAATTGTATCTACTGTATCTGCCAGTACAATACCGTTTAAATCAGTTACTTTTACGGAAAATGTATAGTTACCGACCTCATTTAATTGGTATGATGTCGTTTTATCCTTAGTGCTGACGATCGCTGTTTCAACCCCATCCGGTCCGGTTACATAATAGTCATAGGTATAAGGGGTTTTTCCACCGCTGGCTGAAACGGTCAGTTTGATGGTACTCCCCAGTAGTAAACCAGTGGTTTTACTAAGCTTAACCGCTTTGGCGGTTCCCAGCGATAAAACCTTGTAACTGGTAATTTTTTTAGTCACCTTGGTTCCTTGTTGGTCGGTCACTTCCACCATCAGGGTATAGCTTCCTGCCATTGGTGGCACAAATTTGGCGCTGGCCAGCGCGACCCGATTGGTTCCTGTTCCTGCTACATTGACAGTGTCACCAATCTTCACCCAACTTCTTCCCTGTTTGTAGGAAAAAACGCAGGTCAGATCACCATCTCCTTTGGCATTTTCCAGTTTCGCACTCAACTGAACCGAATCCTTTTGGTACACAACTGCTGTGTCGGCGGGGTCAGTTTTCACCTTATCTGCGTTGAAATCCGAAATCACCGCCGGATTAGTGACCTTAACCGGAACACTAGCTGACTCATCGATATTGCCACTCGGTTGATTATTGGCGTCCATGATTTCGACATAGAAGATGTGCTCACCTACTTCAGTCATCGGATAATTGATTGTCTTTGCTGTCGCAAAAGTTGTATTGATAGCTATCGGACTAATATCACTGGGTTTTTTTACATAAAACTTATATTGATACGCGGCTTTCCCACCGGTTCCACTGGCAGTCAGTTTAACCACATCACCCAATAGTACGCCACTGGTTTTACTGACCTTTACCGCTTTGGCTGATGGAGCTGCCAGAACCTTGATGGAACTCATGGTTTTGGTATCAGCTATTGTCCCATCCGGGTTTTTCAGGGTGACGGTAAAAGTATAGGTGCCCGCTGTCGTTGGTGTAAAAGTAAATGTATTGGTAGTCGCTACCGTGGTAATCTCAGAATTGGGAATGGTGATTAAACTACTCCCGATCTTTCCGGTTAAAATAAGAGTTGAACTGGCAATAACGGGATCGACTTCAGCTATTATATCTATGGGTGTGCCAACATAAAAGACATCGCCAGTCGTTTTAAAATCACTAATCAAGGGGTTATTATTGATTGTTAAGTCTTCTTCTATTGTCGTTTGCACGCCGTTGCTATCGGTAATCTCCACCTTTATCTCATAATCGCCATGTTCACCGAAAAATTTGCTCATCGTTTTAGTCGATGTTGGTTCTGATGACATCGGAATGTATTGATCGTCGGTTTCTGTCTTTAATTTATAAAAAAACTGGTATTTGTAGGTTGATTTCCCACCACTTGCGTTAGCGGTGAACTTTACCGTAGCTTCACGGTTTTGCGGGGTATCAAAGGTCAGTGTTCCCTCTAATTCAGGATAAACCACATAATTGCTGACCTGTCGTTTAGCTGTTAAATTATTGACATCTGACACTTCCACAAAAAAAGTATAGGTCCCTGCGGTTAGGGGGAAAAACGCATAACTGTTCTTGGTGCTATCAGCAGCGGTAATTTCAGTTTTGGCATCTGTACCGATTTGATAAAAATACTTATAGGTGTAAGCTCCTGTTCCACCTGACGCTGCTTCCGCGTTAAGAATTACACCATCTGAATCGCCGAGATAGAAGAATGATCCATCATCTTTGGCGGCAGTAAAGTTGCCGATTTCCGGGGTATCCTGGATAATATACCCGGTAACTTCTAGCGATTTTACCACCCCATAAGCATTGGTGACCGCCACTGTAAAGGTATAGGTTCCGGTCTTTGGTGGCGTAAAGGTAATACTGGACTGATCTGAATAGTCCTGGATCACTTCGGTTGTTCCATCTACTGTATAAGAAAACTTATACTCGCTCTCGGTTTTTCCGCCGGAAGCCGTGGCAGTCAGTTTAAGTTCGGTTCCAAATTCCTGGGGTGAAGCCTTATCCACTTTAAAATCATCAACTTTGAGATAGTCATAAATTTTATAATCGGTAATCTTTTTGATGGTTTCAAGCCCCTGATCATCTTTTACCTTTACATAAAAGGTATAAATGCCAGATTCGGTTAGGCCCGTTGTTTCCCAGTTCATCGATGTAGCAGATGTACTGGCTTCCGTTTTATCAACAATGGTTTGGGTACCAATCGTATGATAAAACTCATAGCTAAATGGTCCCGTTCCGCCGGTTACCGTCGCAGTAAATTTTATGGGAATGTTGATATACTGGGGGGATGAAACGCTTGAATTAAAATCAACAAGTGGCTGGTTGATTACCTTATAGCTGTCAATAATCGTGTTGCATGTGACATTCGCGCCATCCTCCACCTCAACATAAAAGGTATAGACGCCAGCCTCAGACAGTGTAAACGGAGCTGTGCTAACCGTGGACCAATCTTGTATGGTATTACCCGGTACGCGTGTTCCATCTAGTTTGACTAAATCGTATGAGAATCGATAACTCAGACTGCCGGTTCCACCCGTTGCTGCCGCAGTCAGGGTGATGTCGGTATTGATATTTTGTCCCGATGGCAAACTTGCTGTTAATGTGGCACCGAAGCTTAAGGTGTTGAAGGTTATTCCATGCTCAAAGGCATATTTTTCGGCCTGGGAATCTTTGTAACCTGAGATTTTAACCCCACTTGTATCGTTAAAGGCGTAAGCATCAATGGTTTTTACACTGGTTGGAATCACTACCTCGGTAAGACTACTGCAACTGCCAAAGGTGTAGGATGCGGTTACATCGCCAGACGCGATGGTGGTGACGGTCATCGGAACGATGATCTTCTGGACATCTGTGTTGCCATTAAAAGCACCAGCGCCAATCGCCACCACTTTATAAGTGGCCAAGTTAGCGGGGATGCTTACCGTTGGATCACTGCCACTGTATTTTGTGATGGTCGCAACACCATCAATTACATCATAGTCATAATCACCAGAGGTCGCCATCGTTTCCATGGTTTCAGACGCCGCCAGGCTTTCTGATTTATTCATGCTCCGGTTAACTTCAGGGGGTGTCAGAACAGGCTCTTCCTCGGGAACGTTCTGATCCGTGTCGGGAGCGATTGGTTCCGTCTCCGGCACTTCTGCTTCGGGGGACGCCGGCGTCTCCGTTTCAGTTGGCTCAAAAGCCTTTTCAATCAGATTGTCCACGCTTTCTGTCCGGGTTGGTTGGGTCGGTTGGTTTAATTCCTCCGCCAGCACGCCAATCGGCAAGCTACCAATAATCAGCATCGTACTGATTAACAGACATACGCTTTGTTTGAGTCTTTTCTTCATTTTCCCTCTCACTTTCTTGCTTAAATTCTGGTTCGTTATTTCAATTTATGTAAAGTCACCACATTAATTATCGAATTTCATCGATTAATCCATTCTATTGCATATCGTGCAATAAGGATATCGACATTACTTGTCTATTTGTTTAGTAAATTTTAGTATAAATTTAAAGTGCAATTGCCCGGCTACTCCGAACAATTGCACTAAGAATTCACTGCTTTAATTTTTAGATTCAATTTGTTTATGGA
>Ga0163223_100405_pt1 | contig 14124 bp, 12 predicted proteins | sample MSEWel2016_02_17_2_FD_113147 | JGI IMG/M metagenome (GOLD analysis project Ga0163223, IMG submission 113147) | Subsurface microbial communities from deep shales in West Virginia, USA - MSEEL Well Study Marcellus 5H_2016_02_17 ...
AAAAATCAAATTTTGTGCAAATGTATCATATTTTTATGATTTACGATACTTTTTCGTGTTTTACAGGTCTATTTAAATCTCTAAGAATACCGATTTTACGGGAGAACTAAAAAATACATGGCACTAATAGACTTACAAAACATAAATAAACAATATGATGTAAAAGTTATCTTAAAAAATGTAAACTTCACTTTAACCCAAGGTCAAAGAATTGCTGTAATAGGACAAAACGGGCAAGGGAAATCAACACTTTTTAAAATAATTATGAAACAAGTGGAACCTGATTTAGGAGAGATTTCTATTGATAAATCAATAAAAATAGAGATGCTTGACCAACAACCTAAATTTAAAGCAGGTATAAAAGTCAGAGAAGCTATTGAAGAGCAGTTAACAGAACTTAAAACTGCAAAAATCGAATATGAACAAATCACAAACCAACTTATGAGTGATTATGAAAACAGTGAACTTTTAAAAAGACAGAGTGAACTTGCTACTTTTATCGAATTTCACAATGCTTGGGATTTGGATAATATGATTGAAAGGGTTTTAGAAGAGTTCCAGCTAAAACAGTATGAACACAAAGATGTAAATCTTTTAAGCGGTGGGGAGCAAAGAAGAGTCTGCCTAGCAGGCTTGATTTTGAAAAAACCCGATGTTTTATTACTTGATGAACCTACAAACCATTTAGACGTTTATATGGTTGAATTTTTAGAATCTCTTCTTTTAAAAAACAATTTTACTCTGCTTTTCATCTCACACGACAGATATTTTATAGATAATATAGCTACTTGCGTCGTAGAAGTAGAAGACGGAAATCTAAAAAAATTCAACGGAGGATACTCTTCATATTTGGAACAAAAAGCTCAACTTTTGGAAAATATACAAAAAGAACATGAAAATCTTCTAAGACTAGTAAAAAGAGAAGCCCACTGGATGCAAAGAGGAGTAACGGCAAGAAGAAAAAGAAATGAGAGAAGAAAATCGGAATATTTTGAATTAAAGAAAAAAGCAAAATCAAATCCTTCTATCATAAGAAAAATGTCTTTGGAACTTCAAAGAGAGCAAAAAGCTTTTAACTCTCAAGAAAAACAGCAAAACAAAAGAAAAATGCTTTATGAGTTGGATAAAATCTCAAAAAGTTTGGGAGATAAACTCCTAATAAAAGATTTTTCAAGCAGGATTTTACAAAAAGATACTATTGCAATAGTAGGACCAAACGGCAGCGGGAAATCTACTTTGCTTAAAATTTTTATGGAAAAACTAAAAGTTGACAGCGGAAAATTTAAAAAAGGCGATTTTAATATAGGATATTTTGATCAACAAAGAGAGATGCTAGATGATTCAAAAAACCTAATGGAAACTTTCTGTCCAAACGGCGGAGACAGAGTTGTTTTGGATGACGGTAGAAATATGCATGTTTTTGGCTATCTTAAAAACTTTCTTTTTCCAAGAGAGTATTTAGATAAAAAAATAGGCGTATTAAGCGGAGGAGAAAAAAACAGAGTTGCCCTTGCACTTCTTTTTACAAAAAAAGTAGACTGTCTGATTCTTGATGAACCGACAAATGATTTGGATATTCCTACAATAAATATTTTAGAAGAGTATTTACAAAACTTCCAGGGAGCTTTAATATTTGTATCTCATGACAGATATTTTGTAGATAAGATTGCAAAAAAACTTTTTGTGTTTAAAGGTCACGGTTTGGTTGAAGAGAGTTTTCAACCCTATACAGAGTATTTAGAGATTGAAAAAGAGTTAAGAGAGTTGGAGGCTTTTGAAACTCAAACTTCAAAACAAAATAGTAAAAACAGTTCTTTGGAGCAAAAAAACAAAGCTCAAAACAAACTTTCATATAAAGACCAAAGAGAGTATGACTCTTTACCAAAAGAGATAGAAGAACTTGAAGAAAAAATAGAAGAGATAAACAACTGTTTATCAAACCCTTCTTGCTATGAAGAAAAAGGTATAGTAGCAGTTTCAAAAGAGTTGGAAGAAGCAGAAAATATATACGAAGAAAAAGTAGAAAGATTCCTTGAATTAGAGGAATTGGTTGAAACCTTTAACTCAAAATAAGATATAATCTTACTAAATACAGCATTAAAAAAGGACGTTTAATGAGTTTAAAACAACAATTAAAAGATGATTTAAAAGTTGCAATGAGAGAAAAAAACATTGTAAAAAGAGATTCAATCAGAGCAATAAATACTATGATAAAACAGATTGAAGTAGATGAAAGAAAAGATTTAAATGACGCAGATGTTATAAAATTGATTCAAAAAGGTATAAAACAAAGAGAAGAGTCTATAGCTCAATATAAAGAGGCAGGAAGAGATGAACTTGTTGAAAAAGAGCAAGGACAAATTGATGTATTTAACGAGTATATGCCAAAACAATTAAATGATGAAGAGTTAGAAGCAGGACTAAAAGAGATAATTGCAGCAGTAAATGCTCAATCGATGAAAGATATCGGTAAAGTAATGGGACAAGCTAACAAAAAATTTGCCGGTGTTGCAGACGGAAAAAGAATTAATGAAATGACAAAAAAAATCTTAGGATAAGATAGGATTTCAGTATGGATTCAAAAGTACAACAAGTAGTAAAAGAGACCATTTTAAACCTTCATAAAAAAGGAATTCCGGCAACTCCGAGTGAATATCAAAAAGAGTTCTGTGAAATATCTAAAGTTTATGATTTTTCCGTACAAGAGTGTGAAGTTTTTAAAAAATTTGTAGAAAAACTTAGTAAAAACGAACAAATTGAGATTAAGAATAAAGAGATCGCTACTTTTGAAGATTTGATTCCAATTTTATTAAACAGAGTATCAAAAGAGAATCTGGACTCCCTTGCAAAACTTTTCCAGCAATCTATAACTCCTTCAATCAGTATTGATATAGATGAAGATCTGCATAAATTTTCCGTAAAAATCGGTAATTCCCCTGCTCTTATGTTTGAAGATGATATTCAAAAAGAGATGCAAAATTTTATTACTAAAAGATTTGAAGCCGATAAAAAAGTAGTAAAAGAGAAAACGGCAGAAATTGCAAAAATGCTGACTTTGATGGGACAATATTTCAGTGATGCCATTCAAAGCAGCGGAAACGGTTCAAAAGAGGTTTCCAATATAAAATCAGAAATTCAATCTATGGATATGCAAGCACCCAATATAGAAACATTGACAAACTTACAATCAAAACTTATAAGTGCCGCAAAATCAATAGAAAATGAGATGAGTAATGTAGGAGAAAAACTCTCTTCGGGAAAATCGGAAGTTGAAACTTTGGAACAAAAAGTAATCCAACTTCAAGAAGAGCTGGAAAAAACAAGACAAGAGAGTATTAAAGATCATTTAACAGGACTTCTTACAAGAAGAGCTTATGATGATGCAATAAAAAGAATAGAGAATAATTTTATTCGAAATAATACTCAATATGCTATTGTTTTCTTTGATCTTGACCATTTTAAAAAAATCAATGATAGTTTCGGACATGAAGCAGGAGATGTGGTTTTATCTACTTTTGCAAAGGTTTTAGGAAAAAACACCCGCGATTTGGATGTTGTATCTAGATACGGTGGAGAAGAGTTTGTTGCAATTGTTCATTTTAATTTAAAAAGAGAGTTGCTTAAATATTTAAAAAGAATAAAATCAATTATTCAAGAAAACAACTTTTTATATAAAAATAACAAAATACACGTAACCTTTTCAGCAGGAGTTGCAATAAGAAACAACCACAGCAGTTATGACAGTACAATTCAAAAATCCGATATGCTCTTATATCAGGCAAAAGAGAGCGGCAGAAATAAAATAATTTTAGAAGATGGAACGGTTATTTAAATTTTTACTGCTTTTTACTTTTTTAATCTCTTACGGTTTTTCAAAAGATTTAACTTCCGAAGAGATTAAAAAACTTATCGGTCAAACTATTATTATAGGATTTGACGGAACAAAACTAACAAAATCATTAAAAAATGATATCGATAAATACAATCTTGGAGGAGTAATACTTTTTAATAAAGATTACAAAACCAAACAAATAAAAAATATAATAAACCCAACACAGCTTAAAAAACTTACGACCCAAATACAAAATTATTCAAAATATAAAATACTTATTTCAGTAGACCAAGAAGGCGGAAAAGTAAGTAGACTAAATCCCGACAACGGTTTTAAACTTTTTCCAAGTGCTAAAGAGATATCAAAAAAAGATAAGAAAGAAGCAAAAAAAGAGTATAAAAACTTGGCTTTAATGCTCAAAAAAGAAGGATTCAACCTAAATTTTGCTCCGGTTGTAGATTTGGCTAAAAATCCGGACAATAAAGTTATAGTAAAACTACAAAGAGCTTATTCAAAAGATGTTAAAGAAGTAGTAAAATATGCTTCAATCTTTATTCAAGCACAAAAAGAAAATAATATATACTCCGTATTAAAACATTTTCCCGGGCACGGCTCTTCAAAAACAGATTCCCATAAAGGTTTTGTGGATATAACAAAAAGTTGGAGTAAAGAAGAACTTCTTCCATACAAAGAACTAATAGAAAAAGAAGAAATCAACTTTATAATGACAGCCCACGTATATAATAAAAATCTTGATGAAAAATATCCTGCAACACTCTCTTATAAAATAAACACAAAACTTCTAAGAAAAAAATTAAATTTTAAAGGTTTAATTATAAGTGATGATTTACAAATGAAAGCAATAAGTAATCATTATAGTTTAAAACAAAGAATAAAACTGGCAATCAATTCAGGAGTAAATATTCTGCTTTTCGGAAACCAGTTGGATAATACAAGTTTAAAAGATATTGTTGAAACTATTTATGAATTAATATTGGAAAAAGAGATTGATTTATCAAAAATTTTAGAAACAAACAGATTAATAAATAAAATTATTGATAAGAAAGAATTGCAATAATAAGAGTTTGAAGACCAAGAAGAATCCATATGATTTTACTCATGTTTTGGTCAAAATATTTGCTAAAATTTTTCCAAAAATCCATTTATCACCTTTAAATATAATTTTACACTCTTTTTTTCATAAAATCAAATAATTAGCCTTTCAACTTTTTTGTAGGATTTGGTATAAGATTTGTAGAAATTGGTCTTCAAAAAGTGCCCTATTGCTCCTATAATTCACCTACAAAATTAACAAAAAGGACAAAATAGATGGAATTTTCTTATCATAATCCAACAGGAATTGAATTTGGAAAAGGTAAAATAAAAGAGATTGCCAACTTAATTCCAAAAGACAACAAAGTATTAGTTGTTTATGGTGGTGGTTCAATCAAAAAAAACGGTGCTTATGACCAAGTAGCTGAAGCTTTAAAAGATCACGAATGGTTAGAATTCGGTGGAGTTGAAGTAAACCCTACTGTTGAAACTATGAATAAAGCAGCCCAAATCGTAAAAGCTGAAGGTGTTGATTTTATCTTAGCAGTCGGTGGAGGTTCTGTTATTGACGGTTCAAAATATCTTGCTGCTGCATCATTATATGACGGAGATGCGTGGGATTTCTTAGACGGTACTGCCGAAGTTCAAAAAGCTTTACCTATCGGAGTTATTTTAACACTAGCTGCAACAGGTTCTGAATCAAATAACCTAACAGTTGTTTCAAGAAAAACAACTGATGAAAAAAGAATGTATTTTTCTGACCACTCTTACCCAAAATTCGCGGTACTTGACCCGTCATTTATGGGAACATTAAGTGACAGACAATTAGGTAACGGTTTAGTTGACGCTTTTGTTCATATCTCTGAACAATATTTAACAAAAACAAATGATGTATTAGTAAATGACGGATATGCTGAAACTTTATATAAAGGTTTAGTAACACTTGCACAAAAATGGGATGAAAGAAGAACCTTATGGTGGCAAGAAAACTTAATGTATATCTGTAATCAAGCGTTAAATTTCCAATTGGCTAACGGTGTTTGCCAAGATTGGTCAACTCACTTAATCGGACATGAATTAACTGCATTTTACAATCTAGATCACGCGAGATCACTAGCAGTTATCTTACCTCACCTTTTAAGAGAAATGATTGAAGAAAAACAAGAAAAATTAGCACAATTCGGTAAAAACGTATTTGGAATCGAAAATGACAATGAAGCTGTTATCAAAAAAATGGAAGAGTTATTTGAAAGCGTTGGATTACCTACTAAATTAACTGCATATGAAATTGATGATAAAGTAATTGAAAATGTTCACGGTGCGTTTAAATCTCACGGTTACTTAGAACTTGGAGAAAACGGAACAGTTACATTAGAAAAAGTTGCAAATATCTTAAATAGATCAATGGCAGCATAAAACTCACCTTTTGTTCTCCTAAACAAAACTATAAAGAGGTTTTCGCCTCTTTTGGTGAATATCCGAAATAACTTTTAAAATCTCTGCTAAAATGTGAAGGATTGTCATATCCCAGCTCATTTGCAACATCTACTACTTTGTAATCATATTTTACTAAAAACTCTTTTGCTTTTGTAAGTCTTATTTTTTTGATATATTGCAAGGGAGTATGAGAAGTGATTTTTTTAAAATGATTGTGAAAAGAGGATACACTCATATCACAAACTCTTGCAAGTGTTTCCATATCATGATTTTCATTATAGTTGTCATGAATTATTTTTAATGCTTTTGCGATTTTTGATTCAGTGTTTTCTTCCAAAAACATTTTATGAAGCATTTTTGCATTTTTTCCTATGGCAATTCTGTAAAACAGTTCTGTTAATACACCTTTAGCCAGAATAGTCGATTCCTCTTTGGATTCTAAGATATCCAATAGTTTTGAAGTAATATCCTCAATCTCTTGTGTTACTTTATCCGAAAAAATACCGAAAGTACTGTTGTTTTTATTCTCAAAAGTTCTGGTGTTTAGTTTTTCGATAATATCATACATAATTTTTCTGTCAAGGGAAATAAGCAGACAAATAAAAGGTTCTTCTTTGGTAGCATAAGTCTCACACTCCAAAGGCAAAGTAGTAGGAACAACTAAATAATTGTCACAGTCAAAAGTGAAACTGTTGCTTGCCAAGTTTGCTATTTTTTTACCTTGAAGAACTAAAATCAGACATACATCGTAAATCAAAGGACTTTTAGGTTCATAAGTCTGCGTTTTAAAAACCTTTACACTATCTAAATTTGTATCATGTACTCCATCTTCTATATATAATATTTTTCTATTTTCTATAATGCTTTTTTTCATAATAAATCTCTGTTTTTATAATCGTGTAATTTTAGTACAATAATGTGGTGAAAAGGATTAAATTTTAATAATAAAAACAGAATATAAAAATCGTTAAATCTCTTTTTTATATGGGTAAAATAATATAAAACTTTGCCCCTTTATAAACTCTTTTTTCATACTCTATATCTTCATTTTTTACAATAATCTCTCCTGAAAAGTGTTCATGAATAATCTTGGAACTCATATACAATCCTATACCTGTTCCCTGGCTTTTGTGTTTTGTAGTAAAATAAGGATCAAAGACTTTATCTATAATACTCTCTTCAACTCCGCCTGCATTGTCTTGGATTGTAACTATAAGTTTGTCGTTTTGTTTATAAAAAGATATTTGTATCACTTTGTGTTCGATATTTTTTTCATTTAAAATATCTTTTGAATTATTAAGAATATTGATAAAAACTTGAGTTAATTCATTCATTATTCCATCTATAAACAATTCCCCTTTTGATTTTGTAATATCAAGATTAATATCATTGTTTTTTAAAGAAGCAGAAACTATCTCCACGGCTTTATTAAAACAATTTTGAATACTAAAATGTTCTTTTTGAGGATTTACTTTCATAAAGTTTCTAAAATCATCAATCGTATTACTTAAATAATTTGCATACTTCATTACACTGTCTGCCGTCTCGCTTATATCTTTATCTTCAAGCAAGTCTAACTCTTTTTTTAATTTCAGACTGCTTAATTGAATAGTAATAGCATTTAAAGGTTGTCTCCATTGATGAGCAATATTATTTAACATCTCTCCTATAATTGCCATCCTTGTTTGATGTTTAAGAAGTAAATCCTGCTCATAATTTTTTTCTAATTGAGATTTGAGTTTTTCAAACAACTTTTTCTCTTTTTCATTTGAAAGTTTTAAATTCTCGATATTTTTTTCAATATTTATTGCCATAAGATTAAAAGATTCTTGTAATTGCAAAGTCTCTTTGCTGTCTCCTAAATCAATTCTTTGAGAATAATCGCCAAGGGCAATAGCATTTGCAGTGTGAGTTAATTTAACTAAATTTTTTATTATCCATTTACTAACCGTTATTAATAAAAAAGCAGAAAGCAGCAGTTCAATTAAAGCAATAATTATACTTCGTATAATCATCTCCTCTTTTGCTTGAATATAGAATTTTGTAGACAAGCCTAAATAAACTTTTCCTAAAGTTTGTGAAAAAAGAGTTATAGGAATACTTGTATCAAACCGTTCATCTTCTAAAGAGTTTTCACTAAAAGGATCAAACTCAACTGTAGGCAAATTTTTACAATCACTCCAGCCAACAGAAGAGATACAATTATTTTGATTATCTACAACAACCATATAATCAATAGTCGATATAGCTTTCGTCTCTTTTAAAATTGCATCAATAGTTGCATAATCCATTTGAGCAATAGGTGCAACAAGGGCACTTTGCAATAATATTTTCTGTTCATCAAGTCTGATATAAGTCTGAGTAGATAAATTGTTTTTTAATTGATCTACGTTTTTTATTACCATCAAAGTAAGCATAAGACTCTCTATTAACAAACTTGCAATTACCCATTTCCAAGCTAATGATATCTTCATTTAGTTATACAGCCTTTTCATAGTTTTATCTACTATTTCATCAAGATTATCCAAATCTTCCGGAGATATTTTTTTAAACCCTTCAAGTTTTGTAATCTCTAAATGATGTTTCCCCTCAACAGATTTTGAAAAAGCGTCCAAAGCTTTTTGCCACTGCTTTAAAGTAATTTTATTTTTATCTTTTGCCAGATATATTCTGCTTGGCTTTGGTTCACTTTTGTAAATCACATGAACCAAAGCTTTATTTTTTTTATTTATCAGTTTTAAATAGTTGGGCAATGACATTATTATCATATCTGCATGATTGTTCATAAGTATAGATATTGCACTGTCTGTCGCACTTGTATAAGTATATTCTACTTTTTCTTTCTCTTTAAATCCTTGTTTTGACAACCACTCCTGCGCATCAAGAGTAGGAAAAGAGACAGGATCCAAACCGACTACATGCAAAGGAAACTTATCTTTTTTTAAAATATTTTTATCTTTTGACAAAATAATAGTCGATAAACCCTTTTTATAAGTCATAATTGGAGTGTAACCCCCTAATCTTTGGGCAAGAACAGCTAGATTTGGAGAAGTTAAGATTAGATCATAAAAAGTTCCTTTGTCTGAACGTTTTGTAAACTCGCTAAAATTTTTGGCTGTTAAAATTTCTACAGGTCTGTGAAAAAACTTCTCTAAAAAAAGTCTTAAATCTTGATGTGATTCCAAAATAACTCTAGTTGACGAATGAGGCGCAATTCCAATGGTAATAGGATTTTTTTCTGCACTTAAACAATTTATTGCAAACAAAATTGATAGAAATAATAATTTTATTTTCATATTATTTTATTTCCCTAATTAAAAAATATATTTAATTATATCAAAGAAAAAAGCCATTTTCTATAAAATATAACTTTTTTGATTAAATTATTTTCTCCTGCCCTATTCTATATAATATTATATACTTTTATATTCATTCATACAAAGTACCATTCTCTCACAATAAACACCATAAAATAAGCTTTTATTAAACTTCTAATATATATACTTTCATATTAACTAATCTAAAAAAGTGTGTTAAAAAGTGTGTGTTTAAAAAGGTGTGTGTTATGAAAAAATATGTTAGAGTTAAACTTCCTAATTCAAATTGTACAGGTATTTCCCTTGAAATTGATTCAGATATTAATATAAAAGAAATTACAACAGTTAAAGAAGCAAATAAGTATATTAATGGTGTTTATAAACTTCATCTTAGAATTAAAAAGAATGGTATAGATAGTTCTAAAGTATTTTATTTTAATACTAATGATATTGGATTTAAAAAATCTATAGATCAAGTATCTTCAACAAGAGAAGAACTAAAAAAGAAACTTGCTACAAAAGGTACATTAAGAGAAAAGTATATTGAAAACTCAATGGAGTCTAATACATTCTTAGAACAAGCAAAACTATTTATAAAACAAAAGTCTATATCATTAAGACAGTCATCTATTGATAACTATTCAACTAATCTTTTAACACACTCAAAAGAACTTCATAATAAGCTATATAATAGTATTACTATACATGATGTACAAAAGCAACTAAATAAGTTAATTGGGAAAAGAAAGCCAGCAACAGTTAAACTGTTAGCATTAAACTTAAAAACCTTTTTAAAACCTTTAAATCTTGATTGGTCTACATTAGAAATACCAAGTGTACATAATAAAGTAGATTATACCCTTCCTATTGATGATACAAGAACAATTATTAAAGCAATGAGAAGTTATAGTTTAATAAAAGTTTCTGATAAAGAGTATTATCAGTTTCCTGAAGTTAGAAATATTTTTCTTTTCTTATTAACTGGACGTAGAGTAAGTGAAGTTTTAAATCTAAAGTATTCAGATCTAAATTTATCACAAAAAGTTTTTAAAATACCAGCTAGTAAAGCAAAAGGGAAAAAAGAACTAGTTTTTGATTTAGATGATACATTACTAAATGCACTTGAAACACAATCTAAAATTAATCATATTCAACTAAATGATAAATTAGATCTAAAAATATTTAACTATACAAAAGAAACGCCAAGATGGCATTTTCAAAAACTATTAAAAACATTGAATCTACCAAAACTTAGATTACATGATATTAGACATATGTTAGCAACTACGCTACTTCAAAATGAAGTAGCAGTAGCTGATGTAAGTAGAATGTTAGGACATAGTTCAATTATAGTAACAGAACAAAGATATGTAACTAAATCTAAAGAACAAGCTTCAAGAGCATTGAGAGCTTTGGATAATATATTAGTTGAACAATTTAGAACTAAATTATAATTTTATATCTAAATATAATTTAATTTATAATTAGATATGATATTTTTTATTAATTAAAGTGAGGTAAAAAAATGGCATTATCAGATAGTCAAAAGAAGGTTTATATAAATAGAATTGCACAAGCAGAAAAAAGAATAATTGATATTCAAACTAGAGCAGAAAGAGAAATTGCTAACGAAAAAAAGAAAATCATTGAAGCACAAAAATCATTAAATAGAGGATAACTATCAAGTTTTTTAGTTTTTAGATTTATTAATACTTGTTGTGTACAACAAGTATTTTTATATTTTTTAATATCAAATTATTAATTATTTACAATAAGTTTATCCTTCTAATATATTAACAAGACAAATTTAAAATATTTACTTCTTTTTAGGAAGTGAAATATCAAATGTAGAATCTAACTTTAGCTTTCCTTATATTTCATTTAAATATAATTATTTTTTAATTACTAGTGTTTTTTCCTTTTTATTTTTTCTAAACCATAAGATTTCAATTGTTTTTCAGTTAAATTATTTCTCAGAGATACGCCTAATGGATAATTATATTTTTCAAAAATAAATATCCAAGTTAATACTTCAGAATATTTTTTTATTAAAGTACTAGTATTATTTTCTAAAATATTTTGTGCATTATTGAAGTAATTATCTCCTTTGATTGAAAAAGGTAACGTTACAACAATAGTAACTAATGAAAACACCATAATTTTTTTTATAATATTTACCTTGTTTTCATTCATTTTAAAAATAAGTACTAACATTAAAGAAATAATCAAACTAAATAAACTTATTGCATTTAAAACACCAAATATTAAACTTAATGCTATAGCAATAGGTGGTATATATAAAGCTTTAATTGACTTATTACCTTTATCTTTATATGAAGAAAATAACTGTTTTTTTGTTAATACAAATTCCTTTTTCAATCCTTCTTTTAGGTTTGGCATATACACATCATCATAAAATCTTTCAGTTCGTTGATACGCAATTAATCTTAAAACTTTATTCTGTTCTTTTTTATTATACATTGATAGAGTAGCCTTAAATTTCTCTCTAATTTGATTACTTAAAACAAAACTTTTAAAACTCAAGTTATGTTTTATGCCTGCTATACCCATTTTTTTATATAATTTATTAACATTTATATAGGTTTCTTTTGTAACATTTTTTATATAAGCATTTCTAAATTCTTTTTCTTTGTAATTAAAACTATTACTTACTTTAATCCCTTTTTTTCTCAAATTATTAATTATTTCGTTTTTTACTTCCTTGTTTAAAAGATAATCATTAAAAGTATCTATTCCTTCATAAGGAACCTTAGTTTTAGTTTTCCATTTATCATGATAGTTTTTTGATATAATTTCTGTAATTGCATATGTATTTAAACAACCACTATAACTATCACCTCCACCAGTAAAAGCTCTAAAAATTTTACCTAAGATTCCATCAGTTATTTCAACAAAAGGAGCTAATAAACCACCTGGTACTTTACACCATGAAGAAGGTTCAATTTTTTTTCCGAATTTTTGTATCATATAGCTGTTATAGTCTTTAAGTGCTCTTTTCTTATAATATCCACCTCTATTATAATATTTAACAAAATCATTCCATTTTGATCTAAATGAACTATCATTTTGTAATTTTTCAACATTTTTTTCAATATTTTTATTTAAGTCTGATACCTCTTGTTGATATTTAGTAAAACTATTTTTTGATTCTCTCTTAAAATCTAAATATTTTTTATGTGATTCTTTTTTAGCTTTTAAAAATTCTTTATTTGCTTTTTTCTGTGCTTCAGTATATTTTACATATAACTCTTTTAATCCACTAGCAAACTGTATAAAGTTTTCATTTTGCTCTTTAAATTCATTTTCATATTTTTCTTGAGTATAAAAATTTAAAAATGAATCCATTCCAACTGTTGCAATTTTTTCTACAACTTTATTTTCATCAATATAGGATAATAAAAAGATATTATTGATAATTACTTTTTCATCAACTGAAAACTCTCGTTCATTATTATCTTCAAATTTTAAAATTGAACTATGCCCCAATACATTATTAGCAATTCCATTTTTTAATATATTTAAATAATATGCACTATATCTTTTATCTTTATTTTGTTCAACAATATAATCCATTAAAGAAGTTAGTGAAAAAAAGATAGATACATATATAACAGATGATACAATCATTGTAAGAATAAACTTAAACCATTCACCTTTATTGAAGATTTTTTGTATTAACAAATAAGATAAAGGCATTAATAATAATGTTACACCAATTGATGTTATATTATGACCTAAAAGTTCAAGATTATTAAATATTTCCTCTGAAAAGTCTTTTATAACACCAGAGTCTAATACAATAGTATTATAAGAAGATTCTACTAGTAAATATACAGTCTTAAATAAAATTATTATTATTAAAAAATATATTGGTAATCCAAATATTCTTTTCATTATAATGAACCTAAATCAATCTTTTTAAAAGATCCATTTTTTTTAATAAACTTTGATTTCTTTAAAATAATTTGTTGTTCCTTAATTATAAAAGGTTCACTAACTTCTAGTTCACTATTTTCTTCTACAAATAAGTCTTTATTTTTTTCTAAATTTTTATTATTAGATGAACACCCTACTAATAAAAAGACACCTAATCCTATAAATAACTTAATCAACTTACTAAACATAATAACCTTAATAAATATATATAAATTTAATTATATAGAAATTTTATTGAATTATAAATTATTTTTTGAATACTTTTTGTTATAATAAATTGTTAAAAAAAGAAAAAATTATAGAAAAAAATACAAGCTTAAAAAAGTAAAAACTATAAAGAAAAAGAATTTTAAAACTATTAAAAAGGATAAATATGTATGAAGATGATTTAAAAACTGGAACAGATTATTGTCAAATGCAAAGGTAAAATACACCAGTAGTGCAAAGTAAAAATGCACCACTTTATTAATAAAAATAAATACAATAAACTCTAAATAAAATATTTGGAGTGAGTATGATTGATAAAGA
>Ga0163223_100409_pt1 | contig 14054 bp, 14 predicted proteins | sample MSEWel2016_02_17_2_FD_113147 | JGI IMG/M metagenome (GOLD analysis project Ga0163223, IMG submission 113147) | Subsurface microbial communities from deep shales in West Virginia, USA - MSEEL Well Study Marcellus 5H_2016_02_17 ...
CGCCGGAATGCCGCCAGTACCTGCTGCGCCAGGCCTTCGAAGAGGCGATCCACACCCACGCCTACCAGTACTGCATCGAATCGCTTGGCATGGATGAAGGCGAGATCTTCAACATGTACCACGAGATCCCGAGCGTCGCGAAGAAGGCCTCCTGGGGCCTCAAGTACACCCGCTCCATCTCCGACCCGACCTTCCAGACCGGCACCGTCGAGACCGATAAAGAGTTCCTGCGCAACCTCATCGCCTACTACTGCGTACTGGAAGGCATCTTCTTCTACTGCGGCTTCACCCAGATCCTCTCCATGGGCCGCCGCAACAAGATGACCGGCACCGCCGAGCAGTTCCAATACATCCTGCGCGACGAGTCCATGCACCTGAACTTCGGCATCGACGTGATCAACCAGATCAAGATCGAAAACCCACACCTGTGGGACGCCACCATGAAGGACGAAGCGACCCAGATGATCCTTCAGGGTACGCAGCTGGAAATCGAATACGCACGCGACACCATGCCCCGCGGCGTCCTCGGCATGAACGCCTCGATGATGGAGGACTACCTCAAGTTCATCGCCAACCGGCGTCTGACGCAGATTGGCTTGAAGGAAGAGTACCCAGGCACAACCAACCCGTTCCCGTGGATGAGCGAGATCATGGACTTGAAGAAGGAGAAGAACTTCTTTGAGACGCGGGTTATTGAGTATCAGACGGGTGGGGCTTTGAGTTGGGATTAAGCAGCCTATCAAGCGACTGAGGAATCTCAGGCCCGATTAATAGAACCCCGCGATGCGGGGTTTTTTGAAGAAAATGATCAGATGCGCACAATTACAATACTCATTGGGAACGGCGTAACGATAGACCTTATGCATCACCTCGGTCTATCGAGTGAAATCAATGCCACAAATTTATTTTCATATGGCGACGAAGTTGAGTGGCCTAATAGCAACGGCTTTTCGGGATTCCTAACTTACAAGAATTGCCCGAATCTCATAAGCTTAGGTATGACACCAGAAACGCCAGCTGACGAGGCTGCCGTAATTTTTGAAAAAATTATAACTTGTGCGAATTTTTATTCGTATCGATCCAGAGGACAAGGTGAAGAAGAAAAAAATATCTATATTCGGGCCTATCTTGAACTCGTCGAGTACTTAAGAGCCTTGTTCATTTGTTACGATAAAAGATTCACGGCCTCAAACTGGAAAACAACCATCGAAACATGGCCCTGGTATCAAGGCATCAAGTCACTGCAAAAGAAATATGAAAAAATAAATATAATAACTTTGAATTACGACATCTATCTTGAGCGAGCCCTGCAACACTTAGGCGAAGAGTTTCAAATAAGCCAGATCGAGAAAGAGCAAGGAAAAAAAATAACGATATTCAAGCCGCATGGTTCGATCAGCTTTGTCTCAAGCGTCGAGCAAGCAGCCGCAAGCAACGTACCAGACTTCTATATCTCATATAAATTCAAAGACCCACTGACCCCGTCAGACATAACCACTTCATATGTCGACCTAGAACACAAACGGTTAATTAACACCATAATACCGCCATACGGAGATTCCGCCCGATATCAGCAAAGCTGGTCAAGATTGATAATTGAAAGTGCCATTAGTGGTACAAAAAACTCGGACACCTTATTGATATCTGGAATTTCATACTGGCATGTCGACAGGCTAGAAGTAGACAAAATATTACTATCAGCAAATGATGACTGCAATGTCATCAAGATAAACCCGAGACCCAACCCGATATTTGACGCCGTTTTGCAGAGTAGATTTCCAAGATATCAACATTACAAAAACAGCTCCATACTCTCGGAGATCACAAAATGACCGTATTAAAGCGCGAAAGCACATCCATAAGCATCTCCGAATTCTACGAAAACCATTTACTCAATAAATATAATTACGACCCAGTCTATCAACGCAAAAGTGTCTGGACTGACGAAAAGCGCGCCTTCCTAATAGATAGCATACTAAAAAACTTCCCAATTCCACCTATCTTCCTTCACCAGAAAATCAACTCAGACACTGGCAAAACAAGCTTTGACGTAGTTGATGGTAAACAGCGTCTGACTGCTATAACGATGTTCATTCGAAACGAGCTTCCTGTAACCAGCGAAATTAGCGGCAGCGAAGAAATCGCCGGCCTAACGTTCAGCGAAATGGGTGAAAGCTTAGCTGAATACAAAAAGTCGTTTTGGCGCTATCGTATCCCGCTTGAATTAATTGACTCAGATGATCCAATTATCATTGACGAAATTTTTGACCGACTTAATCGAAATGGCGAAAAGCTAAATGGTCAAGAATTGAGAAAAGCACGTTACTACGACACCCCGCTATTGAAGCTAGTGGAAAAACTTGCGTTAACGAACGATTTTTGGAAAGAACGCCTTTCCATTGCCACAGATAAGAATCGAATGGAAGATGTCGAATTCATATCCGAGCTTGTTTTTGTTCTAGCTGAAGAAAAACTTTTTGGATCAAACCAAGAAACAATCGATCAAAAATATGAGATTTATTCAAAGAAAGATAATCAATGGGCCCAAGAAATAGAAAGGAAGTTTAATAGCATCACAACTGCCCTAAAGACCATCCAGCTTAATTACGAAGAACTTCGAATAAATGGTGTGAGCCACCTTTTCGGCTTGTGGTCCTTCATTGTCGATAGATTTGAAAGCGGCAAGCTTCAATCCTTGGAAGTTAAGCTACCAGAGTTCTACTCCACACTAAGAAGCGCTCCTTCTAGCAACCTCCATGTAATGGATTACAAAAAGAGCATGAGCTCTGGCACCAAGGAAGTGACTCAACGCAATCGAAGAAGGCAGGCACTGATCGACTACGTCGAGAATTACTGAGCTAGGTAGCCTGGAACTGGCGCGTGGAAAAGGCTTCGCCGTTATCCACGCTACGCTCCGGCAACGTCGATGCGTGGGCGGTGTGGGCGGAAGAGATGGCGTAGGGTGGATAACGCTTCGCTTATCCACGGGAGGGGGAGCAGATTTATTTTCCCGGCCCCTACCGCTCACATTTCCGCCACACTTACCTCGGGCCCATCGACAGGTTTCGCCTTGCACGGCGATTCACTTTCTCTTGTCTGGCCAAGAGAAGTAACCAAAGAGCGCTTTTGGCGGCTTCAGGTATCTCCATGAGAATCAAATTAGAGTTAATAATTTTGAGCATGGCGCTAGCGGCGCCAGTGCCAGTGGCGTAGGGTGGATAACGCTTTGCTTATCCACCGAAACCGACTTACTGCCAACACAAAGCTCAAGGATGAGCCGCATGTCTCGATACCGCCGCGCCCAAGTGCCGGGCGCCACCTATTTCTTCACGGTCAATCTGCGTAACCATCGAAGCGACTTGCTTGTCCGTCACATTGACCTTCTCCGCGAGACGGTAAGAGTCACCAGGAACGCCACCCGTTTCAGATCGATGCCTGGGCCGTCCTGCCCGATCACATGCACTGCGTCTGGATGCCATCAATAGCAAAGCTGGATTAGCACCGATCTGGAAGTTATTCTTAATAACAAACCTCCAAAGAATGGATCGATCTAGATGAATAAAGCCATAGCAGCGCTGGTTACCATTATTGCTCTTTCAGGGTGTGCACAGCACAAGCTAACTCCGGTTATTGTTTATAGCGCGCCAGACCAGAAAATCGAAACAACCATAAGCATTGGCGACACCGCTTACAGAAATTACGAATGCCCGTGCAAGGAAATCTATATAGCCAGGCGCGACATCCCAATAGCTGGGCGAGCTACAGTTCCAGCTAATTCAATCTGGGAAGCACAGTACAACAATACCGAAACTGGTGAGCAATATCTGACGAATTCAGAGTATCACCCACAGCTAGCACTAGTAACTAAAGACCACAAACTCAACGCTCAAAAAACGATGGTGCAGTTTGCTGGTATGAAAACGCACCGTACGTGGCCTCTTAGAAACAAAGAAGACACATCGAACTTTTCCTACCAAGGCCGTATAGCCGCCCACCCTTCTTGGAAGTTGCAATATCTTGGTACTGATAAGGCTGACAGGGACGTGCTGCGTTTTTCTGTAGCCACCATGAGCCAATCTGAAACCATAGGCCAGATCGAATACACACATAATCTAGCCCAAGGGGATGTGTTTATTATCAAGGGCACCAAATTCGAAGTTCTGGAAAACTACCCTGACGGCCGTCTGCACCTAAAAATCAACTAATTTCGGGACTAGCGAGCAAAGTAGCCTGAAAGTGACGCGTGGAAAAGGCTTCGCCGTTTTCCACCCTACGATGCTTTGTGGGTTACGGCCGTCGATGTGACCGATAAAAGTGACCCGTTCAAGGAGAAATCACTGCCGCGGTCAAAGCGAAAGAATACGGGGCGAGCAGTTTCAGAAAGAACTGCGTGTAAAAGGCTAGGCCGTTTCCACGCAACGATTCATCTTCGTATCGTCTAGTTTGATCCAGGCGCAGCGTCCAGCTGCTGCCTGATGCGGGTCAAGGTATCGCCTAGCCGCACTTCGGCGGCTTCAAGGCGCTGCTCCTGCTGGATCAGGGGCACGCACAGGTTGAGCGCGGCCATGACCAGCACTTCCTGGAAGCTGGCCTGGGAGAAACGCAGCTGGCTTTCCTTCACCCGCTCCTGCAGCAGCTTCGCGGCACGGGCCAGGGTTTCCTCTTCTCCTTCCGTGACGCGAATCGAATAGTTGCGACCGAGAATATTCAGTACGCGAACGTCACTCATGCAACCTCACCAACCCCGGTGCGCTGGAGCAACGCCTGCAGGCGGGCCAGCGTGGCGCCCTGCTGTTCTTCCTGTTCAAGGGCCGCCAGTTGCAGCGTGTCGTTTTCCTCCTGAACCTGTTGCACCTGCAGTTCGAGCGCGGCGCAGCGGCTCAGCAGGCTTTGGTTCTGCTCCAGCAGTTGAGTGACGGCTTGTTCAAGCTGGGAGAGGGTTGTTTCAAACATGTAGGGTATTCCGGCTTTTGATAAAAGCCGGCAAGGATAAGGAATGCAGGGCGCGCGGGCCAATGGATTAGCAAGCGAAGCGCTCTAGAACGACGTATGGCAAGGTTACCCCTGCTCCAAGCCTGTCGATGGCAGCGCCTCAGCCCTTCACCTCGCACGGCTCACCCGGCACGCTCATCACCCAATCCCTTACCGCCAGCACCGTCGGGTCATCCCGCCGCCCCTCCGGATAAACGAGGTGAAACGGCTTTCCCTCCATCACCGGCCCAAACGGCTCTACCAACCTCCCCTCCTTCAACTCATCTTCGATCAACTGACGGCTCATCAAGGCCACGCCCTGCCCGCCAACAGCCGCTGAAATCGCATGGGTCTCGTCGGAGAAGACCAACCCGGCGCTGACGTCCAAACCCGGCACGTTGGCAAGCTTCTGCCATGAAGCCCAATGAATCGGGGCGGATGAAGCGCCCTGGGCGCGGAAGTGGATCAATGAGTGTTTGGATAGATCTGCCACATCCTGCAAGCCAAGCAATGGGCTGCAGGCCGGGACGAAGGTGTTATCGAACAGCTTCTCGGATACCAGCCCCGGCCAGCGGCCATCGCCGTAGCGGATGGCGACATCGGCCGTGACGCCGTCCAGCGCGACCGGTTCATGGGAGGTGTGGAAGCGCAGATCAATGTCTGGATGCGAATCGCGCAACATGCACACCCAAGGCACCAGCCAACGGACCGCTATCGCCGGTGTGGTGCTGAGGGTGATCGCCTGACGGCATGGTCCCGTGCTGAGGCGTTCGACCGTTGTGGCGATGGTGTCGAACGCGGTTTCCAGCACCTGTTGCAGCTCACGCCCCTGTTCAGTCAGCTCCAGCTTTCGCGGCTTGCGCAGAAACAGCGCAACGCCGAGGGATTCTTCCAGCAAACGAATCTGGTGGCTGATGGCCGTGGCGGTGACGGATAACTCTTCTGCGGCCTGCTTGGCGCTCTCGTGGCGGGCGGCCGCTTCAAAGGCTCGCAGTGCGGAAAGCGAGGGTAACCGGCGGTGTGCCATGGCTGAGTTTTCCTCATCTGTACCCGGAAAAAATCATCGTTTGTCGCCCACAGAGCCTAAACCTAGCCTGGGTCTACCGCGAATGACAGATGAATTCAGTCACAGAGGAGACCCACCATGACGCACCTACTACACCTCGACGCCAGCGCCCGCCCCGGCCTTGCCGGCAAGGACGCACACGGTTCCCACAGCCGCAACCTCACCCAGCGTTTCGTCAGCCAGTGGCTGGCCCGCCGCGCGCAGGACAGCATTACCTATCGGGATATCGGCCAGAACCCGCCCTCCTTCCTCGACCATGACTGGATCGCCTCGGCCTTTACGCCGCCAGAACGTCAGGAGCCCTGGATGAAGGACACGCTAGCCGAAAGCGACTTACTGGTCGATGAGTTGATCGCAGCCGATGTGTTGGTCATCGGGACGCCGTTGTACAACTTCGGGATGCCCGCGCCACTCAAGGCCTGGATCGACCAAGTGGTGCGCCTGGGCCGCACGGTTGGCATAGACGAAACCAGACTCCCCGACGATCCCTACCTGCCCATGTTGGAAGATCGGCCACGTCATGCAGTCATTCTCACCGCCCGTGGCGGCATTGGCTTTGGTCCTGGCGGCGAGATGGCCCACATGAACCACCTGGAGCCGAATCTGGTGACGGCGCTTAACTTCATTGGGATTACCCGCATCCATCAGATCGCGATTGAGGGTCAGGAAAGCGGTGGCGATGTGTTGGCGGCCTCAGTGGCTCAGGCACTATATGAGGTGGATGCGTTGGTCGTCGAGCTTCAGGCGGCCCTTGATGCCACGTTTTTGAGCGAGTCATCCATGCATCAGGCTGAAGCTGTCTAGGTGTCATATCGAAAAGGCTGCGATGTACGCTTGGTACAAACGCAGCCTTGCTGACTCAGCGACCGCGCGCCGGCTAAGCAGACGCGCGGAAGGCGTCAGGGGTGAGCTATTGCGCGCGACTCGCTTCGAGCTTCTTACCTACAGCTGCGGTGACTTCCTGTAGACCTTGGCTGGTCACGTTCGCCCAGTCGCTGTCGGTGACCAATTGCATGCCGTCGTTCACTTCAGTGGCGATAGTCATAGGCGAATGGCCGTCAGCTTCGATGATCAGGTTCGCTTTGTTATTGACAGTCACGTAAGCGAAACCTGGCGAGAACCACGTCCAGAATTCTTTCACATGTACCGTGACCTGGCTGGCATCGGTGCCCTGCCCTTCCACCACCTGGTAGCCGGCCTGCGTGTACGCATTGGCTACGGCAGAACCCACAAGTTGGCTGACCGTCCGGCCTGAAGGCAGCACCACGTCACCCAGTGCCTTGCCGTATCCATTCCGCTTGCGGGCATAGGCACGCTCGGTGATTGAGGCGTCGTTGATCTCGCCGCCTTTCAAAGAAGGATTGTCAGCGCTGCGTGGCTTGGACTCGAACGTCCTCTCGTCGAATGCCGTGATAACCACTTTTTGTCCAGACTCACCCGTAAGTACCGGAACCGGAACATCGACAACAGAGCGGCTGGTGACGCAACCCACCATGCTCACCGCCAGCACAACCAGCAGCGACGTTTTAAGAGAAGTTAGAAAAACAGAGTTCATTTACCAGTCCTTGTGTGTTTGGCATCCATCGCTTTTTCGAATGTTGGCGCTCGAATGCCGGGGCATGATTCCGACCACGACCAGTGGCCGGTCGCCACACTACTGCGCTCCTATATTTCCGGCAATTGGTGGATTGGATTCCGTGACACAGCGAAGGGAAAGAGGGACGGTAAATGCATCGTAGTGGACCTGCCCGCAGGCATACGGCGTGGAATTAGTCTTGCGTGGTTATTTTTGGTAGTTGGCCTACTCAAGCTCAGTAAAAGCTGACACATCGACAGTTTGTTTAAATCGGCTTTTGGCCGGAGGGGGATCGTTTATGGCTTACGCCTCCTTATGGGCTCTTTAGTTTCTCGGGCCCACGAGTGGGCCTCGTAGAAGTTACAGAAGCCGTCCACCATGTGGCGCAGCGCTTCGAACGACGGCATGAACGGCGCTTCGCTAATTACTTGAATATGCGACGATCGACATCCACGCCGCTGGCAGATCGACGCAGCCCCTGAGTGACATCGTCACGCTCGATTTTTAGGAGTTCAGAAATGAAAGCCCTTCCAATCCTGGCCCTCGTCCTGCTAACGCCCTTAGCACACGCCCAAGAGCTAAGCGTCACACTCAATTGCCTTGAGCATGACAATGGCCAGGTTGCCGTGGCGGTGTACGCCGACCCGAAAGCCTTCCGCAAGGATGACCAGGCTTTCGCCGCGCAGCAGGCCAAGGCTGAAAAGGGTGCCGTAACGCTGGTATTCAACGATGTGCCGCCCGGACGCTACGCGGTGCTCGCCTACCATGACGAAAACGACAACGGCAAAATGGATCGGCGTTTCGGCATGATCCCCACAGAAGGCTATGGACTGTCCAACAATCCCAAGGTGATGGGCCCGCCGTCTTTCGAAGACAGCGCGTTCGAAGTGACCGCTGACGAGCCCGCCAAGGTCACCCTGGAGATGCGCTACTAGCGGTTAGGCTGTCGCCTCTTAGCAGACAGCGGGCTTGTCCTCACGCAGCCACCGATTATCGATGTCAGTCTGGTCGGCCTCACCTCGCTCGTAGCACGTCGCCCGTTACAATGCGCGCCTTCACTAGCCGTTCCGGAGCTTCCCCCCCATGTTCACCCTCACCCACCTGAACACCCCGCCGCCGGAATCGATGAAAAACCAGGTGCTGCAAATGGTGGTGGACTACCTCGGCGATATCAGCCCGGTATCGCTTACGCCGATCAATCCGTTGTATCAGCTGTATCAATATGTGGTGGGTTTCGAGGTGCATCGCTACCTGGACAGCATGGACGGCTCGCAGGCGGGTAAGCCCGAACTGATCATGGCGTTAGACGACGAGGACCCTGGTCACCTTCTCGGCTTCGCGTTGTACCTTCCATATGTGGATGATCCCGAAGCGTGCTCGCTGCTCTATCTGGCGGTGCAGGAAAGCCATCGCCGCCAAGGCATTGGTCGGGCCATGGTCGAAGGGATGCTGGCGCGCTATCCCCACGCCGAAGTGGCGTGCGTGGCCGGCAAGGTGCCGTACTTCGAGGCGTTGGGCTTTCTGCCTTTGTCGGCACGCGGCCCCCAAGTAGCCTTGAATACTCGGAGCCAGCCTTCGAACGGTCTGGTAGCAGTGCAGGACCTTCAGCCTATCTTCCAGTCAAAAGAAGTCCGGCAGATTCATAGCTATCTCGTGAAACAACACGGTGAAAAAGCCATGAGCGACGCGGAGAAAGAGCGCGATGACCTGCTGGATAAGTTGGCCGAGCAGGCGCAGCACTTAGTCCAGACATACTCTCCAGCTAAGCACTTGCATTGATCAACCTGGAGAAATCGTTGCGGTCCGCGCTACGTAAAGCCGATGCGCCAACAAGACGAGTAATCCGCGAAGTCAGTAGCGAGTCAGTCACCGATGAATGCCGGATACTGGCGTTAGAGTCTGTTGGGGGCGTAGCGCAGTGACAGCGTACTTGCATGGGGTACAAGGGGCCGAAACGTCCTGATCACTCCATCACGCGCCATGCTGCGCCGTGCATCAAACCTTCACACAAGCAAATATCGCGTTCCCTGAGGTCCCGCTCCAGGGAATGATCCTTTCGTAATCATGCTCAAGCACATGGACGTCGAAGTACGGCTTTAACAGCCCGATCAATTCCCCAAAACTCACCGCCACCATGCGGTGCTCGTCGAGCCATACCTGGCTTTCATCGGCGATAGTTTTTTCAATGCGCAGCTTTAGTGACTGCTGCTCGCCAGCGCCGGAGTAGTACCAGCCGGAACTGAAGTTGAACATGCCGTCAGCATGTTTGGCGGTGTGCGATACGAATGAATCGTTGTCGATGGTGTGCTTGTCGACGGCGTTGAAGCAGAAGAGTCCATCGTCGGCCAGTGCGGCATGCACGCTAGCGACACAGGCATTTAGCCGCTCTATAGAGCCGCTGTAGTGGATGGAATACAGAAAACAGGTAATCAGGTCGACCGGCTGATCCACTCTGAAGCCACACATGTCCTGCAGGGAAAACCGTGCTTCCGGGCAGCGAATCGCTGCTCTGTCCAACATGGGCTGGTTGATGTCGAGCCCGCTGCTTTCATAGCCCGCATCGATGAAACGTCGGACATGCGGTCCGGTGCCACAAGCGAGATCCAGATGCCTGCAGCCTGCGTTACCAAATAGTTGCTGCAACCTATGAATACAGTAACTTTGCGCCTGGTAATCGATATTGGCACACATGAGATCGTAGTAACCCGACAGGTCGGTATAAATGGCGGTTCCGAGCATGGTGGCCCTGAAGTTTGAGCTGGACGTTAGGGGGCGCGCATCATATCCGGGCCGTATGAAATCGCCCATCGATTGCGCCTGGAATTATTTCGTCCTGCATGTCGGGCGCGGTGCGTACAGCCGAATGCCGGAGAGTCTCATCTCGCTGACAGAGCACGTTTCCCAACGATCACCACCCCCGGCCAATACAGCGAAGCAACGTCGCCCGATGCCAGCCAAGGCCGTCAATTAGCTGTGTTTGATCAGACGCAGCCCCGCTTCCGACGCGCGGTCGATACGATTAAGCCGCTGTCCACGGAATCAGCCATTCAGCCCATTCTTTCAACTAGAAAATCTTAAAGAATCCGGATCTCACCAACTCAACGGATTCTGAAAATGTTCATGCGCTCCCTCCTCGCTGCTGCCGTATCCCTCGCCTTGGTCGGGCAGGCTCAGGCTGTTGATCAAACGGCTTCCATTGAGCAAAACGGAAATAACAACACCGCAGAGGTCACTCAGTTAGGCGGCACCTATCTCTGGACGGAACTGGCTCAGAACGGCGATTCAAACGAAGCAACCGTGACTCAAGCCGGCACCAACGTGTCAGTCGAAGCGACACAGCAAGGCGTTGCGAACCAGTTGACGGCCACCCAGGAAGGATTTGGGACATGGGTTCGGTCTCACCAGGAAGGCGAAGGCAACCTACAAAGCATCGTGCAGCGATCCGAAGGCGGGGTAACGGCGTACGTCTACCAATATGGGGTCGATAACGAGGCATATGTTGTACAGAACGACGGCGATTACAACGATGGCAGAATCAACCAGCATGGCCAGCAAAACGTGCTCCGGCTGGAGCAGACCTACATTCTGAACAGGCTCGACGCGACACAGGAAGGGACTCGCAACCTGGCTAATGTTCACCAGACCGGCCATGTAACGGCCCAGATCAATCAAACCGGCCTGGCAAACGACGTAGATCTTCAACAAGGCGCGTATTCGCGGGCGAATGCCGTCATCAGTCAGACTGGGGAGTACAACGAGGCGAGCGTTAGCCAATCGGAGAGAAGTTATGACTCAAGTAGCGATCTGTATCTGACTCAGACTGGAGCAAGCAACAAGGCTGACGTCTATACAGGCACGGCTGAGGGTCTATTGGATTTCACCCAGATCGGTACGGGTAACGAGCTGATCGCGCGTCAAGGCGTCCGCAACGGCAGCGTTACCGGTATTTCCAGGGGAGACTACAACGAAGTCTTCTTCGTCCAGACGGGTGACGGCAACACACTTGACCTGGCTCAAAGTGGCTCGGATAACGTGATTGAAGCGTTTCAGATGAAAGATGGGGCTTCAGGAGACGTAGGCATCATCGATCAGACCGGCACCGGCAATTACGCGCGCTTGACCCAAGGAATAGACAGCCTTGGCAGCGGTATGGACACTGCGGCAATCATGCAGAACGGGATGAACAACAGCGCGACTGTCACCCAGCGTTAGTAGGCCCTTGTAGCCCGAACGGCCTTATCCTGCCGGAACGTAAAGCGCCCGATGCACAGCATCGGGCGCTTTCGTTACGAAGCGCCTGTAACGCGCATGCAAAGGCAGCTGCCTCTCCACGGCTGCATGAGCCTCCCTGCCCATTTAGCGTTGACCGCAACGGCTCCTGTTCGCGTCTGCAAGGAGGAACATCGTTACATCAATTCGTGCCTAGCCCGAGCCGCGAGCCGCGAACGAGACAAGTCCGTATACTCGCCGCTTCCCGCAAGTCTTCCGTGAGCAGCACACTGTGAGCAACAAACGATATGCCTGCATTGGCCTGAGCAACCCGAAATCGCCGTCCAATGTGGGAGCGATCATGCGCGCGGCGGGCTGCTATGGCGCCGCTTCGGTGTTCTATACCGGCACCCGCTATGACCGTGCGAAGGATTTCATCACCGACACCAAGAAGGTCCATCAGGACATTCCGCTGATCAATATCGATGATTTGCGTAAGATCTTGCCGCTCGGCTGTGTGCCGGTGGCGGTTGAGCTGGTCGAGGGTGCGCGTGCCCTACCGGAATACACGCATCCTGATCGAGCGCTGTACATTTTCGGCGCCGAAGATGGCTCGCTCAGCAAGGAAATTCGTGACTGGTGCGAGGACGTCGTCTACATCCCCACCAATGGCTGCATGAACCTCGCAGCAACGGTCAACGTGGTGCTTTACGACCGGCTGTCCAAGGGCAACAACACCCGCTCCGGACCCGAGTTCGGACGCCAACCCCAACAAACCACTTAGCTCGCCGAACTTTTCGGCGATAGTGGCTGTGTTCAGGCTTGTCCGTTCAGTCCGGCGATTGTTCGCAGGCACAGCTGCTCCATGCAGCCGGCCCACTCGTTGATACGCTCCGGCTCGAGCTGCACCAGCATGGCGTAGCGGCGCCCACCCCAGACCGACAGATGCAGCGCCTCAAGGGTGGCTGTATCCGGGCGTACAGGCAGATCGGTCGCCGCGTCGATGACGCGATGCCAGGCGCCCAGTAAGTCCTCATAAACCCGGCGCTGGTGCTTGGGCTCTGCAACCAGCGCTTCCAGTTCGAGCATGTCCGGATGAAACCAGGGCAGATGCGGTTCGACGCCGACGAGCAATCGTACCAGCCGCTGGATTCGCACCGGCCAGCCGATCGCAGCGGGCTCCACTGCTTGCTCGTCGATTGCCTCAAGCAGCTGCTCGATGCAATACCGCACGTAGCCCGAGTGCAGAGCCTGCTTGTTGGGGAAGTAGTCGTACAGGGTGCCGATGGCAACGCCAGCCTCAAGCGCAACGGCACGGGTCGTCAGTCGAGACCAGCCATCGCGCTGCCAGATCCGAACATAGCTGTCATAAATCGCCTGAACCGTGAACTTGGCGCGCGCCTGGATAGGCCGTTTGAGCGGCTTGGCGCTCGGCAATCGTGTGCTCATGAAATCCGAACCCGGCGGTAAAACGAAAGGGCTACAGTCGATGCCATCCCAATATGACCCCAAGGTGCCATCGATGAGCGTCATCCGCCAGCTGCAAAACAACAAGCAAAGCATGGAGCAAACCCGCATTCAGGCCCTGCCGATACCGGAACTGAAGGCCGGTGAGGCTCTGTTGCGAATCAGCCGACTGGCGCTGACCACGAACAATGTCACCTACGCGGCCTTCGGCGAAACCCCACACCTGCGCTACTGGGACTTTTTCCCGACCGGTGATGCCGAGTGGTTCCACATGCCCGCGTGGGGGTTTGCCGAGGTCGTCGAAAGTACGGTTGAGGGGCTGGTCAAGGGCGAACGCTTCTATGGCTTCTGGCCGATCGCCAGCCATCTCGTCATGCAGCCGGTGCGGGTATCCGAGCGCGGCTTCTACGACGGCGCCGAGCATCGGTTAGCGCTGACCTCGGCCTATAACCAGTACCAGCGCATCGGCACCGACGCTGCGTATCGCGCCGAGAGCGAGAACTACCAGATGCTGCTGCGACCGCTGTTCATCACTTCGTTCATGCTGGCGGATTTCCTGGAGGACAACGGCTTCTTCGGCGCGCGGCAGATCGTGATATCCAGTGCATCGAGCAAGACGGCATACGGCACGGCGTTCTGCCTGCAGAACAATCCGACCGTGACGATGATCGGCCTGACCTCCCCCACCAATATTGACTTCGTGCACGGGCTGGGCTGCTATCGCCAGGCGCTTGGCTACGATCAGCTCGGCTCACTCGATCCTAA
>Ga0163223_100410_pt1 | contig 14028 bp, 12 predicted proteins | sample MSEWel2016_02_17_2_FD_113147 | JGI IMG/M metagenome (GOLD analysis project Ga0163223, IMG submission 113147) | Subsurface microbial communities from deep shales in West Virginia, USA - MSEEL Well Study Marcellus 5H_2016_02_17 ...
ATGCTCGTCTTCAAAACAGTCATTTACGAAAAGTAAACTCCTGTTTTTCAGCCATCGCAAGCCTTGCACTTGCCGCCTTCTTGTTAAGCACTGGAAAAAACATGTGTTTTCTTGCTGGGACTATTTAATAAGGGAATCAAAGATAAAGCTATTTTTTTATTTTGAAATAAAAAAACCGGCATTTGTTGATACCGGTTTTTGTTTAAGAATCAGACAAAAAGATAGTTGTGATTTACATTTTTGATATGTAATCTGCAATCCAATCTCCGACGGCAGATGTGGAAGAAGCATTTTCCTTATCCAGATCTTCAGTTACTTTTCCCTGTTCCAGAGAGGCATCTACTGCTTTGCGAATCATTTGTGCTTCTTCTTTTAGATCAAAAGCTGATTCAAGCATCAGTGCTGCTGAAAGGATGGTTGCCAGAGGGTTGGCAATGTTTTTTCCGGCTGCCTGTGGATAGGAACCATGAATGGGTTCAAAAACAGAGGTGTGTAAACCAATGGAAGCAGAGGGCAAAAGGCCCAGAGAGCCTGTAATTACGCTGGCTTCATCGGTAAGAATGTCTCCAAACATATTCTCTGTAACCATTACGTCAAAACGTTTTGGCCATTGAATCAGCTGCATGGCTGCGTTGTCCACAAACATATATTCAACTTCCACTTCGGGATAATCCGGAGCAATGCCCTGAACGGTCTCGCGCCACAAACGGGAAGTAGCCAGAACGTTGGCTTTGTCCACAACGGTCAGTTTTTTGCGACGTTTCATGGCAAAATCGAAGGCCAGACGCGTGATGCGGTCGATCTCCTCTGTGGTATAGATACTGGTGTCGTAAGCGGTCTTTCCGTCTTCGGAGCGCCCTTGAGGACGGCCGAAATAAATTCCTCCTGTCAACTCACGGATGGCCACAAAATCGGCTCCTTCGACTAAATCCTTACGAAGGGGAGATTTATGAAGCAGGGAAGGGAATGTGGCTACCGGACGAATATTGGCATACAAACCCAACTTTTTCCGCATGGCAAGCAATCCCTGCTCGGGACGAACCTTTGCTTTAGGGTCATTATCGTATTTGGGATCGCCGATGGCTCCAAACAAAACGGCATCCGATTTCATACAGAGTTCATGGGTCTCATCCGGATAGGGATTACCGGTTTTATCGATGGCCGTTGCACCTACAAGGGCTTCGGTGTAAACAGCTTCGTGTCCTTTTTTTGTAAAGACGGCATCCAGGGCCTTTCTGGCCTGTTCAATAATTTCCGGCCCGATTCCATCTCCGGCCAATACAGCAATGTTTAACTTCATTTGAAAAATTGTTATTCCTCCTCACGAAAATCCGGGAGAGTATGATTAATTGGTTAAATTCTGAATGGATTCAAATTTATTTTGTCAATAACGCGGGTCTATTTTCCTTTGATAACCACTCCGTTTTCTTTGTTTTCTATGATGTTCAGCATTCTCAGAGTTGCCTTAATGGCAGCCTCTGTCTGGTCGGCATCCAGTCCTCTGGTTTTAAATTCCTGGTTTTTGTATTCCCAGGTAATTACGGATTCTACCAGCGCGTCTGTTTTTCCGCCGGGAGGGATAGAAACCCGGTAATCGGTGAGTATAGGATGTTTTTTGCCGAGTTTTTCATAAATGAGCCACAAAGCTTTCATGAAAGCATCGTACTGTCCGTCACCCACAGATGTCTCGTTGAAAGTTTCCTTGTTTATTTGAAGGCTGACGGTGGCCACTGGTTTTAATCCCTGCACCAGTGAAAGATGGTAGTTTCTTAGCTTAATGCGTTTAACCACCTGTTCGGTTTTCAATACATCAGAAATGATGTATGGAAGATCCTCCGGGGTAACATTTTCTTTTTTGTCACCCAGTTCAATGACCCTTTTTGTCACTTTTTTCATATCCTCGGGGCCCAGCTCAATACCCAGATCCTCCAGGTTTTTCTTGATGTTTGCTTTGCCCGATGTTTTGCCCAGAGCATAGCGACGAATCCGTCCAAAACGCTCGGGAAGCAGATTGTTGAAGTAGAGGTTGTCTTTATTGTCTCCATCGGCATGAACGCCACTGCATTGAGTAAAGACGTTCTCCCCGGTCAGGGGTTTGTTGGCCGGAATGCGTATTCCGGAAAACGTTTCCACCATGGAAGATATTTTCGTTAGTTTGCTTTCATCGATGGGGGTTTCCACTTTCAGATGGTCGTTCATAACTCCAATGATGCTAGCCAGTGGAGCATTTCCGGCTCTTTCACCCAACCCGTTAACGGTGGTGTGGATTCCACGGACTCCCGCTTTGATTGCATAGTAAACATTGGCCACAGCCAGATCATAATCGTTGTGAGAGTGATAGTCGAAGTGAACATCAGGGAACTTTTCGGTCATGGTCTTACAAAATTCGTAAGTCTGATCGGGGTTGAGAATGCCAAGTGTGTCGGGCAACATAATCCGGCGAACACTGGTTTTAGATAGCCCGGTGACCATAAATTTCACATATTGGGGAGAGTTTAGCATTCCGTTCGACCAGTCTTCGAGGTATATATTGACGGTAATTCCGCGTTTATCAGCCTCTGCAATCACTTTTTTGATGTCATCAAGATGTTGCTCTTTGGTTTTTCCCAGCTGTCCGGTCAGATGTTTCACCGAACCTTTGGTGAGGAGATTAAGGACTTTCCCTCCGGCTTCCTGAATCCAGTCGAGCGAAATGGTTCCATCCACGAACCCTAAGACTTCAATGCGCTCCAGGCAATTGTGGGTTTCGGCCCATTTGGTAAGACGTTTAACTGCTTTTAATTCACCGTCGGAAACCCTGGCTGAGGCCACCTCAAGACGGTTGACCTTTACCTCCTCCAATAGCAATCGGGCGATGGCCAGTTTTTCAGCATCATTGAATGATACGCCCGTTGTTTGCTCTCCATCCCGCAGGGTGGTATCCATCACTTCTATGGTTTTCATCGGCTTTTGTTGGTAGCCCCAACCATTGAAGTCAAATCAACGGTTGGGGGAGGTTTTAATTTTGACTTTTAGTATAGTCTGAATCATTCACAAATTTTCGATTTGGAAAATTCATAAATTAATCGGGCTGGTGACTGCAACTGTTCAGTCTTGCAAAAATTAGCTGTGTGCTTTTTCCCAGGCTTCGATTTCATTGTTGATATTCAACAGATAATCGATGTCATCGAAACCATTGAGCATACACTTCTTTTTGTATGGATTGATATCGAACGATTCCGATGGTCCGTCAGGCTTAAGCGTAATTTTCTGGTTTTCCAGGTCAATTTCAACTTTGGTTTTGGGAGCCTTTTCAATGGACTGAAACAATACTTCCAAAAATTCTTTGGAAACCTGAACCGGCAATAATCCGTTGTTGAGGGAATTGTTTTTAAAGATATCGGCAAAGAAACTTGAAACGACGGCTTTAAATCCATACCCCACAATCGCCCACGCTGCATGTTCCCGGCTCGATCCGCTTCCGAAATTTTGTCCGGCAACAAGTATTTGTCCGGAAAAAGCGGGATCGTTCAAAACAAAATCTTTTTTTGGATTTCCTGATTTGTCGTAGCGCCAGTCGGCAAACAGATTGTCGCCGAAACCTTCCCGAGTGGTGGCTTTCAGGAATCGGGCCGGTATTATCTGGTCGGTGTCCACATTTTCTATGGGCACAGGAACGCAGGTCGATTCCAGTTTTACAAATTTATCTATTGGCATAATTTGTGGTCTTAAAAAAGTTATCAATCAATTACAAAGTAACCAATCCTGTTTTTTCATTTTTACAAAAAATCACGAGGATCGGTTATTTTCCCTGTAACGGCTGTTGCAGCTGCGGTTAAGGGGCTGACCAGCATGGTGCGTGCACCCGGGCCCTGGCGTCCTTCAAAGTTCCGGTTGGAAGTGGAAACCGCGTAGTTGCCTTCCGGAATTTTGTCATCGTTCATGGCCAGACAGGCCGAACATCCCGGTTGGCGCATTTCGAAGCCGGCCTCTTCCAAAATCTGACGGATGCCTTCTTCTTCGGCCTGAGCTTCAACTTGATGGCTGCCTGGAACAATCCAGGCAGTGATATTGTCGGCTTTCTTTTTGCCTTTTATGAACTCGGCAAAAGCTCTCAAATCTTCGATACGTCCGTTGGTACAGCTTCCTACAAACACATAATCCACTTTTTTACCAATCATGGCATCGCCCGGCTGAAAGTCCATATATTGCAGCGACTTCTTAAATGTAGCCTGGGTCGATTTCTCAATGTCTTCCAGTTTTGGAATTGAGTTGCTGATGCCAATGCCCATTCCGGGATTGGTTCCATAAGTAATCATGGGCTCAATGTCGGATGCTTTGAAGTGAAGCTCCTTATCGAATTCTGCATCTGCATCGGAGGGCAACTGACGCCACTCTTCAACGGCTTTATCCCATTCGGCTCCTTTAGGCGCAAATTCACGACCTTTAATATATTCGAATGTGGTTTCGTCGGGAGCAATCATTCCTCCTCGTGCACCCATCTCAATGCTCATATTGCAAATGGTCATTCGGGCTTCTATGGAAAGACTGCGAATGGAGCTGCCTGCAAATTCCACGAAGTACCCGGTGGCCCCACCGGTACCTATTTGTGAAATGATATAGAGCACAATGTCTTTAGAAACAACCCCTTTCCCCAGGTCTCCATCAATATTGATGCGCATGGTTTTGGGCTTATTCTGAAGCAACGTCTGTGTTGCCAGTACCATTTCCACTTCACTGGTTCCGATACCAAAGGCAATGCTGCCAAAAGCACCGTGTGTAGAGGTATGACTGTCGCCACAGACGATGGTCATTCCGGGACGGGTAATTCCCAGTTCCGGTCCGATGACGTGTACAATACCATTCCATTTGTGGTTGAGGCCGTAAAGCGGCACACCAAATTCTTCGCAGTTCAGGGCCAGTTTGTTGACCTGAAAGCGACTTAATTCGTCACGAATGGGCAGTTCCTGCTCTATCGTGGGGATGTTGTGGTCGGCTGTAGCGACTGTTTTTTCGGGCCTTCTTACTTTTATTCCACGTTCTTTTAGGCCGGCAAAGGCCTGGGGACTAGTTACTTCATGTACGAAGTGACGATCGATGTATAAAACACTGGGACCACCTTCTACGATGGTTACCACATGCTTGTCCCATATCTTTTCAAATAATGTTTTTCCTGCCAAGGTGTTGTTATTTAATAGGTTATTAATTTAAATAATTTTTAATCAGGCAATTTTACCTACTGCATCGAGGAATGCTTCCACAGATGCGGTGATGATATCGGTATGTGCCGCAAATCCATAATAGATTTGACCTTTGTGTTCTACCTGAACATGCACTTTCCCCAGATCGTCGCTGCCACGGGTAATGGCCTGAATGAGGAATTCTTCGAGGCGAACCCTTCTCTTTATCAACGCTTTTACTGCGGTAAAGGCAGCATCGATGGGGCCGTTTCCGGAGGCTGTTTCTGTAAAAACATCACCATTGAAATTGATGCGAACGGTTGCTGTCGGAACGGTTGATTTTCCGCACAGTACCTGCAACAGTTCCAGTTGGAGAGGTTTATTGGAACGATCCTGCTCCCGACCTGCCAGAATCTGCAAATCTTCATCGCTGATATCCTTCTTCACATCTGCCAGCTCCAAAAATTTGTGATATACTTCATCAAGCTTTGAGGGTTCAAACTCGTATCCCAGTACCTGAAGTCTGTGTTTCAACGCTGCACGACCACTACGGGCGGTCAATACAATAGATGATTCTTTTACACCTACTTCAGCAGGGTCTATAATTTCGTAATTTTCCCGGTTTTTCAGTACGCCATCCTGATGGATTCCTGACGAGTGTGCAAATGCATTACGACCCACAATTGCTTTATTGGGCTGCACCGGCATACGCATGAGAGCAGACACCATACGACTGCTTTTGATGATTTCTTTACTGTTAATATTGGTTTCCAGGTCTAAGTCTTTGTGACTTTTGATGGCCATGGCCACTTCTTCCAGAGACGTATTCCCGGCTCTTTCGCCTATCCCGTTGATGGTAACTTCCACCTGACGTGCCCCGTTTATAATTCCGGACATGGAGTTGGCGGTTGCCATTCCCAGGTCGTTGTGGCAGTGTGTGGAAAGGATGGCTTTATCGACATTGGGAACATTGTTCATTAAATAGGCGATTTTTTCACCATACTCGTGCGGCAGGCAATATCCGGTGGTATCCGGAATGTTCACTACGGTAGCTCCTGCTGCAATTACGGCTTCCACTACACGGGCAAGGTATTCGTTGTCGGTACGACCGGCATCTTCGGCATAAAACTCAACGTCGTCGATGAAATTGCGGGCATATTTAACTGCTTCAACCGCTCTTTTAATGATGTCCTCAGGGTTGGATTTCAGCTTATAATTGATGTGATAAAAAGAGGTTCCGATACCTGTATGGATTCGTCCTTTTTTTGCGAATTTTAAAGCATCGGCAGCCACCTCGATATCTTTCTTAACGGCACGGGTCAATGCACAGATGGTGGGATTGGTTACCGCTTTGGATATTTCGACGACGGAGTTAAAGTCTCCCGGACTGGAGACCGGAAAACCGGCTTCGATAATGTCCACGCCGAGTTTTTCCAGTTGTTTGGCCACTTCGATTTTCTCGATGGTGTTCAGCTGGCAACCCGGGACTTGTTCGCCATCCCGCAAAGTGGTGTCGAAAATATAGACTTTATTGCTCATGGTTAATTGTTTTTTCAGTCCGGTGATTTTCCGGTTTATGAATGGTTCCGGAAATGGATTTCTCCGGTTTCCGGAACCATAAAGATTAAAGTTGAGTTGGCAGGAATGGTGAATGAACCGGGGATTGGGTTAAAGGGGGCTCATTCAAACATTCGATGCACTATTTTTTCTGATTTTCAGGACGAAGCTGACGAACTGCAGCTCCTGCATTCCACATTTCAGATTCACGCAGCTCTTTGAGTTCAGCCTCCAGTTTCACGCGGTAGTCGCTCTGGCTGTTGGCATCGATGGAGCGCTGTGCTTCGTTTCCTTTGGCCACTTCGCTGTAAAGCTCTTTGAATACAGGCATGGAAGCGTCACGGAATTTTTTCCACCAGTCGAGCGCACCACGCTGAGCCGTTGTAGAACAGTTGGCATACATCCAGTCCATTCCGTTTTCAGCAACCAGTGGCATCAGGCTCTGGGTCAATTCTTCCACGGTTTCGTTGAAAGCCTCAGAAGGAGAGTGTCCGTTGGAACGCAACACCTCGTACTGAGCTGCAAAAATTCCCTGGATGGCACCCATCAAAGTTCCACGTTCTCCTGTCAGGTCGCTGTAAACTTCTTTTTGGAAAGTGGTTTCAAAAAGGTAACCGCTACCCACACCAATACCTAAGGCAACTACACGGTCGAATGCTTTGCCGGTAGCGTCCTGAAAGATGGCGTAGCTGGAATTCAACCCGCGGCCTTCGAGGAACATACGACGGAGGCTGGTTCCTGAACCTTTGGGCGCAACGAGAATTACGTCAACGTCTTTAGGAGGAATAATGCCTGTACGTTCCTTATAAGTAACGCCGAAACCATGCGAGAAATACAAAGCTTTACCCGGCTTCAGGTGTTTTTGAACAGTTGGCCAAACAGCAATCTGTCCGGCATCCGAAAGAAGATACTGAATGATGGTTCCTTTTTCCAGTGCTTCCTCAATAGGGAAGAGGGTCTTTCCGGGTTCCCATCCGTCAGCAACGGCTTTGTCCCAGGTTTTAGACTCTTTACGTTGTCCGATAATAACATTAAAGCCATTGTCTTTAAGGTTGAGTGCCTGTCCGGGTCCCTGAACACCATAACCGATAACGGCAATGGTTTCGTCTTTCAATACTTCCTGTGCTTTTGCCAATGGGAACTCCTCGCGGGTTACCACATTTTCTTCTGTTCCTCCAAAGTTGATTTTTGCCATGATTAATCTGTTGTTAACTGTTTTAGTTTAATTGAGTTTGATTTGTTTCTAATTTTTTAAGATAGTTCTCAAGAAGTTCTTTCTTGGTCTTGGTGATCGCGATTCGTCCGGATCTTACAAATTGAGAAACTCCGTAAGGATCGAGTTTTTCAAACAACTCCTGGGTTTCTTCTTTGTGTCCGGTTTTTTCAATGACCGTATATTCCTGGGTTATTTCTAGAATGCGGGCACCATATTGACGAACCAGTTTCTCTATTTCATTTCCGCCAAGCAATGAGTTGGTAGAAACCTTGTATAGAGCTATTTCCTGATGGATAATCTCATCCGCTCTGAAAACGAAAACTTTTAATACGTCGATGCGTTTTTCAATCTGTTTGGCCAGTTTTTCAATATTATCGGCGGTGGCATCCACCACAATGGTGAATTTATGAATACCGCTAATGGCCGATTCGGAAGTGGTCAGACTTTCAATGTTGATGTGTCTGCGGGTAAAAACCGTGGTGATCTGGTTAAGCAGACCCACGTGGTTTTCTGAATATACAGAGAGTGTAAACTCTTCTTTATCTGGTGTTTTCATGTTATTAGTCTTTTGTGATGGTTTATTCCTCAAACAAAAAGGGAACGTCTGATGGTTTTGTACAGGGTTCCCTTGGTATTTCTATTCCAGTCGGATATCAGAAACTGATGCTCCTGCCGGAACCATTGGGAATACATTACCTTCTTTTTCTACCAATACTTCCATCAGGAAAGGGCCTTCTGATTCCACCATTTGTTTGATGGCATCGTTCAGTGTGTTACGCTCTGTTACCTTAACGGAAGGAACATGATATCCTTTGGCGATGGTCTGGAAATCGGGGTTAATCAATTCGGTTGAGGCATATCTTTTGTCGAAAAAGAGTTCCTGCCACTGACGTACCATTCCAAGGAAATTGTTGTTGAGCAACACTATTTTCACCGGTATGTTGGTTTGAAAAATAGTGCCCAGTTCCTGGATGGTCATTTGAAAACCTCCGTCTCCAACGAAAACACATACCGGACGTTCGGGTGCACCCAGTTTGGCTCCCATAGCTGCCGGAACTCCAAAGCCCATTGTCCCCAGGCCGCCGGAAGTAACTACGCTTCTGCTTTGCTTGAATCGGAAGTACCGGGCGCTCATCATTTGGTGTTGTCCAACATCGGTCACCATAACAGCATCGTCGTTAAAGGCTGATGAAACTTTTGAAATAACTTCTCCCATTCTCAGTCCTTTATCATCGGGAGCAATCTCTTTATTGATGATTCGATTGTACTCAATTCTGAAACAGGCTTCAAATTCAGCCAGCCATTCTTTATGTTCGTTTTTCGTAATTTTTCCGGTTAGGAGGGGCAATGTTTTCTTAACATCTCCCAAGACAGGAACATCTGCATGTACATTTTTGTTGATTTCTGCCGGATCAATTTCCAGGTGAATCACTTTGGCGTTTGTGGCATACCTTGTGAGGTCGCCTGTTACGCGATCGTCAAAGCGCATTCCGATGGCAATGATCAGGTCGGCTTCATTGGTTTTAATATTGGGGCCATAGTTACCGTGCATTCCCAACATTCCTACATTTTGTGGGTGATTGGAAGGCATGGCCGACAGACCCAATAAGGTCCATGCTGCCGGAACCCCTGATTTTTCAAGGAAATTCAGCAATTCTTTTTCGGCATTTCCCAGAACAACGCCTTGTCCTATCAGTGCCAGTGGTTTTTTCGACAGATTAATGAGATGGGCTGCTTCTTCAATCTGATGGAATTCAATGGGGCTCTCGGGCGTATAGCTCCTGATGGATTTTACCGGTTGGTATTGAAAATCCAACTCATTGATTTGGGCATCCTTGGTGATGTCAACCACAACCGGGCCTGGTCGTCCCGAACGAGCAATATAGAATGCTCTTGCCAGGGCAGCCGGAATGTCCTCGGCTTTTCGAACCTGATAATTCCATTTGGTTACGGGTTGTGTTACCCCTACTACATCGGTTTCCTGAAAAGCATCTGTTCCGAGCAATGGAGAAGTTACTTGTCCGGTGATTACCACCAAAGGGGTGGAGTCCATCATGGCATCGGCCAGTCCGGTAACGGTATTGGTGGCTCCCGGTCCTGATGTGGCAAAGCAAACTCCTACCTTTCCTGTTACCCGGGCATATCCCTGGGCGGCGTGTACGGCCCCCTGTTCATGGCGGGTCAGTACATGATGCATCTGATCCTGATAATTATAGAGTGCATCATAAATGGGCATAATTGCGCCACCGGGATACCCGAATATTATTGATGTTCCCTCTTTAAGCAAAGACTGCATAACAGCTTCAGATCCGCTTATCCTCTTTGTCTCGTTGGTTTTTTCTTTCATTAGTAATTGAGATTGTGGTTCCATAACAATAATGGTTGCGTTTGAGAAAAATAAATTAAAAAAACCTGCTCTCCATATTTTTTATCGGGGTTACAAGATTATGTCAACTCCCACCCGATGTCAATAGTAAATACTGGCTATTGGGTCGGCGTCTGACTTTTCTGTCCCGTTAAATCATTCTTACTGCTCCTTTATCTGCCGATGATACCATCGATGCATAGGCCCTGAGTGCTTTTGAAACCTGGCGTTCTCTGGGTGCCGGCTTAAAGGCCTGGGCACCTTTTGCCAGTTCTTTTTGTCTGCGTTTCTCCATTTCATTATCTGAAATCTCAACATTGATACTTCTGCCGGGGATATCAATGATGATTTTGTCACCTGTTTCCACCAGGCCAATCTCACCACCCGCTGCTGCTTCCGGCGATACATGCCCGATGGATAATCCTGATGTGCCTCCGGAGAAACGACCATCAGTTATTAAAGCACATTCTTTGCCCAAATGTTTTGATTTGATATAGGAAGTGGGATAGAGCATCTCCTGCATTCCCGGACCACCTTTGGGCCCTTCATATTTTATTATAACCACATCGCCGGCTTTAACGTCTCCTTCAAGGATGGCATCACAAGCACTGTCCTGCGATTCGTAAACTTTTGCGGTTCCTTCAAAATGGAGGATGGAGTCATCCACCCCGGCGGTTTTTACAATGCACCCATTGGAAGCAATGTTTCCAAACAAAACGGCCAGACCTCCATCCTGAGAATAAGCGTGTTCTGCACTTCTGATACAACCTTTTTTTCGGTCGAGGTCAAAGTCTTCATAAACAGTATTTTGCGAGCCAAGAACAAGGTTGCGAACCCCTCCCGGGGCACTTTTGTATTTTTCTTTGGCTAAATCGGAAACGTCTTTACTTAAAAGGTCATGTTCTTTTATCGCTTCGGTAAGGGAAGGATAATCAATTCTGCTTACCGATGTGTCTAAGAGATTGTGTCGGGCCAGTTCGGCTAAAATTCCCAATATTCCTCCTGCACGGTTTACGTCCTGAATATGGTAGTGGCTGTTGGGGGCCACTTTGGACAAAACAGGAGTATGTCTGGACAACTGGTCGATGTCCTGCATGGTGAAATCTACTTCTGCCTCATGAGCAATGGCCAAAAGGTGAAGAACAGTATTGGTGGAGCCTCCCATTGCAATATCGAGGGTCATTGCATTCATAAATGCCGATTTGGTCGCAATTGACCTGGGAAGAACTGTATCATCACCATCACGATAATGGCGGTAGGCGAGATTCACTATTTTATGGGCTGCTTCTTCAAATAATTTTTTGCGGTTGGCATGTGTGGCTACGATGGTGCCATTACCGGGTAAAGCCAAACCCAGGGCTTCGTTTAGGCAGTTCATCGAGTTGGCGGTAAACATCCCGCTACAGGATCCGCAGGTTGGACAGGCATTTTGCTCAACAGCCAGTACATCACTGTCCGACACATTGTCGTCAGCTGCCATTACCATGGCATCAATCAGATCGAGGGCTGTTCCGTTGTTGTTACCTGCTTCCATGGGGCCACCGGAAACAAAAATAGTGGGTATATTCAGACGCATGGATGCCATGAGCATTCCCGGAGTTATTTTATCACAATTACTGATGCAAATCATGGCATCGGCGCGGTGTGCATTAACCATATACTCCACGCTGTCGGCGATGAGGTCGCGCGATGGCAGTGAGTACAGCATTCCGTCGTGGCCCATGGCAATGCCATCGTCAACAGCAATGGTGTTGAATTCGGCCGCGAAGCAACCCTGTTTCTCTACAATTTGTTTTATCTCCTGTCCGATGTGGTGCAAATGAACATGTCCTGGAACAAACTGGGTGAAGGAGTTGACAATTGCCACAAGGGGTTTGCCCATTTGTTCGTCTTTCATTCCGTTTGCCCGCCAAAGACTTCTGGCTCCGGCCATGCGTCGGCCCTGGGTGGTAGTATTGCTTCTTAATGGTCGCTTCATAATAATTTGTAATCTTCGGTATTATCTGTATTAAATATAAAAACCCCTCTCACGCAGAAGTGAGAGGGGTTTTAAATTCGATTGCTATAATTAGCTATACACCATTCTCACTTCTGCCTGGTTGTCCCACGAGAATAATAATATTGACGAGAATGAGTGATAGAAAAAAGTTCATATTCAAAGTTCAAATTCATTTGTTCTTTGCAAATGTATATATTTTGAGAATACCATCAAGCATTTTGTAATAAAAAAATGAATTTTTCTTGCGATTTAGTGAGAAAAGACCCCTGAAGACTGATAGAATCATAGTTTGTGGCCATGAAAAATTTGAACATTTTTTGTTTTTTTCTTTTTGAATGCTCTTTTGTGCAATATAAGTATTTGTCTGTATTATGTGTTAAGTGTTTGTCTGCCATTACGAAAATATTGAATATGAGATAAACCTCTACATGCTGATTATGATTAATGAATAGTTATTCTGTCGGTGTCGATAAATATTCAATTTTTGATGTCTTCTTTCCCTGTGTCAATATATTAAGATAAACAAGTCCGATTTCTAAAAATTGAAGGGAGTAGCCATTATTTTTTTTTGTACTCTTTCCACATGGCTAATACTTTGTTTCGAAGTGTAAGAAGATTGTCCGTGTGGGAGGGTTTTAAATTCTGATTGCAGAAGATGATGAAACTTTCTAACTCATTATCTTCTATTTCTATCCAGTCTCTGAGCATTCCGGAAGATATTACCTCTTCCCATAGGGACATTTCTTTTTGGTGTTCTATAATTTTTTGGCGTTTCTTTTGGTTTTTGGCTTCCTTACTAAACACAGATTGCGAAAGAGTTAAAGGGCTGAATACTAATCCAACGGAAGGTTTGGGTATTGACTTGTCAGGTTCTGCATCAGGATCTACATTTTTTCCGATGTTTCCGGGGAGGTTGAGATTTATTTCACGCTCTTCGGCTCTGACGGTTACTTCTTGAAGGAGATAACTGGCAGGAATCAGAAAGATACTATCTTTTACAGAACTGTTTAGGAACTCAATGGCTTTTAATGTTCTGGGTTCGAAGCCCATGGATACGATCCGGACAGAGTCGTCTTTGGGAAGTGAAATCCGGAATTGTCCATCCGAATTGGAGGTGTAAGATAAATGTGAATTAAAACTGACCATTTGAACGTACCCCAATGGTTTACCGTTTTCTTTATTATAAAGAGTTCCTTCAGCAATGATGTTTTTTTGGGCCTGAGCCGGGTTTAGGTAAAAGAAAAGCAAAATAAAAAGCCCGGAAAACATCATGAAAATTTTTTTCATAAATTTAGGGTAGTTTAGTCAGTATTATTCATGGGTTTTCGTCATGAGATGCTTCAAATATTTAAAAAAAGAAGTACCCGCAGGCACATTTGATTTTTGTCAATAGTTGAGCATCGTAACAGATAATTTATGAATAATGCAGGTTCGTTTGTTGGATTTGATTTTTCAAAAAATGTGCCAGTTGATGTTTTTTAAGAGAAAACAGGCAAAAAAGATAAAAGCTAACAAAAATCAGTCAAAACAAGTCAGAATGTTATTAAACCATGATAAAAAACATTGATTTGAAATGCTGGCTAACAATTTGTATATTTGTGTTTTGAAAAAATGAGTGTAGTATAAAAAGGTATATTTTTGCCAAAATCAAGGCTTTGAAAATTTTTGTACCGGAGTTAACCTGTTGTTAATGAGGATTCAAAAATTTTCATTAACGAAGAGTTTGGCAATA